>Ga0224506_10000135_pt1 | contig 72040 bp, 76 predicted proteins | sample SF_Jan12_sed_USG_2_FD_169108 | JGI IMG/M metagenome (GOLD analysis project Ga0224506, IMG submission 169108) | Sediment microbial communities from San Francisco Bay, California, United States - SF_Jan12_sed_USGS_8_1 | ecosystem: Environmental > Aquatic > Marine > Sediment | place: USA...
CGTTGTCAAAAAGTTTTTTCCCTTCCATGAACTGTTTCACGTGGACCAGTTCGTGGATCAAATCAAGGTATACATCTATTTTGTCACCTTTATTCAAATAACGCGCGTCAACCATTATGTGCCCGTCTGCACTATTGACCCACATGTAGCCGCCAATCCATGTAAACTCAATTTGGAGATTGCGTAGCACCTCTTCTGTTTTATCGCCGAAGATTTGTCTCACAGCTTGAACCTTCTCCAAGCCCTTGAAGTAATCAGTAATGGGATAGGACGTTCCTTTAATGAGGGCTAATTTGTTCAAGCGTAATACTCTATCTATGCGCAATATGCTGATGATATGAAACATCGTAGTGATGAGTATTTCCCGCCAGTCTATGATTGACACCTCCGCTTGGAATTTATCTTATGTGCATTTTGGTTAATCTTATATTTGCTGAAATATAGGCGATTCTCTTAATCAGTTGAACGGAGGTGGAAAAGTGGCGAAGAAAGGCGCCAAATACAAGTGTGAAGAATGTGGACTTGTCGTTTTAGTTGATGAGGCGTGCGGTTGCGTTGCATGCGATTTGATGTGTTGCGACGAACCAATGAAGGAAGTCAAACCGAAAGCTAGGAAGTAGACTGCTATGCCCTTTGGCTCCATGCTTCTTCCAACTTCGAAGCGAAACCGTCCTCATCTTCGGCTATTCTTTTCTTCACTTCCTTCCAAGTCATTGGACAATTCTTGTATTCAACGCCTACGACATTGTGGATGATTTTGTCGATTTGAAGCTTATTTTCGCTTGTAACTTCTACTCCTGCCTTTTTGAAAATTTCTTGAAGATGTCTAAAATAACAAGTCAAAGCAAGCCACCTCAATAACGCTAATTGTGTTCTTCAAGTTTATAACCTCTGAGAAAGCTAGACTTTCCAGAATTCTTTAGGCGTCACGTCAGCCTTTCCTGTTCGGACGGTGTTGTATGGGCAGACTTTAACGCAGGTGGAGCAGTCTATGCCGTTTTCGCACCAGAAAAGATAGCATAATTCCGCATTTACATACCATTTGAGAGCTCCAGGATTATTAGATAAACAGGCAACGTTGAAACTCGGTTCATCATCCATTGAGATTGCGTCAGCTCTGCAATATTTGGCGCACAGTTTACACTTTTTGCAGAATTCTTTTACGCCGAATTTTATGGGCTTGTCAGGTTCAAGCGGAAGATCTGTGAGAATCTTGCAGAGTCTAATCCTTGGGCCATATTCAGGCGTTATCAGCAAGCCATTTCGACCTAGCTCTCCGAGTCCAGCGTCGATTGCAAGGGGAACACTTAATGCGGTGTCGTTTCCGCATTGAATTGCTTCGTATCCTAGGTTTCGGATGAACTCGCCCACGCAGGAGAGGGTGAACGCCATTTTTGAATAGCCGATTCCTGTAGCAGCCGCTGCGGGAGCCGCAGGAGAAGTTGCGATTCCGGGCGCATTCATTTCAACAGCCATAACGATGACATTTTCAAATTTTCTTGGAACATTAGCCTCCGCGTATAACCATTTTCTGTTTAGTCTGCATATTCCTGTAAGTGACGCACCAAAAAGCGTGGCAGCCTGCTTAACATATTTGCTCATTTCAAGTGGGTCATTAACCGAGTATTTTGTCTTCGTCCAGTCAATTCCAATCGTGGCTGCCGAAGCCCTGTAGGGTTTGATTTTTACTCGTGAAAAACCACCTTCAAAAGCGTCATGTACTGTCCAAGAAGAATAGGCCAAGGCGAAGTCAACCCTTGAATAGCCAAGTTCCCCTTTTTTAATTATGTTAAGAACGTTTTCATCGTACATTTGCATGTAGCCTTTCCACGATGTATTCCACGTCACTCTTTCAAAAATTATGTTTTTGCTGCTGAACCTTGTAAGTTTTGATTGATCAAGAATATATGGGGATTTTTCAGCCTTGTGCACATTGATTTTTGGGATTTTTCGTGTTTGACTTGAATTCATATGTTACACTCAAACAATGAGATATGGCCACAGATTTAAAAAGAAATAGTGTCGAGAGTTCAATGTCATACCATGATAATTTGGCAAGGAGGTTCTTCTAACTAGCTAATGCAAAACTGGTTTCTAGAACAAGTTTTCAAATGCTTATTGTTTTTCTATATTGCTAATTCATAAAAATTATCGGTCGCCGAATGAGAGATTATTTGATGATTCGGATTCAGACGGGCTTAACTCTGTCTCTTTTCTTCATTATAATATTGTCAAATCTTGTCCAGCTTGCGCTTTCAACAACTATGAATTTCACTGTGCCAGCCGGAGGAAAAAAACCTGTATCGATTAATCTTTCGATTGAGGACCATGTCGTAATAAAATTTTCAGTCATAGGACAAACTGCTAATAGATTAAATTTCTCTATGACTTATCCTAACGGAACCGTGAAAGATTTTGGCGAAACAGGATTTCTTAATTATGCTTTCGTTTGTGATGATGAAGGAGAGTACGTTTTGCACTTTTCAAACGTGGACTCTTCAGAAGATAAGCTCGTGACTTTAGACTACGAGGTTCAGCATTACATTTTCGGAATCCCACAGATGCTCTTTCTAACCTTGATTATTGTACTAGTCTGCATGGTCGCTGTCGCAGCATTCGTTTTAATGGGAAAGCCTCACTGAAAGCAATCAACCAGCAATATTTCTAATGTGATAAGAATCATAAATGCCGACGAAGTTTTTGGAGCCATGTAAATGATTTATACTGTAATATGCAGATTCACTGATGAACCTACAAAACCTCTACGGAGTATCTTCTGCAATTTCAGCTTCTTGTCTTTGAACATATTTTGCTTTTCGAATTACTGCAGCTACTGCGGCAGGTATCAAAATAAGTTCAGAGGAAGCTACATAAAACATTGAATAAAATGATAAAAGCATAAAGAACGGTAACAGGGTAAAGCTAACAATACTTATGAATAATAGGGTAAGAAAAAGATATTTTGAAAAGTAATGCAAGACGTCACCCTCCAGAAATTCCTCAGGAATTGTTTTGCGAATCCAGCAGCCAAGTATTGCGCCAGAAAAGTTGACTAGCAGAAAGAAGTAGAAGACGAGTGAGCTCTCAAAGGAAGAGACTCTAAAAATCTTGAATGAAACAACGTAACTCTCCATGAAAAGTCTCCCCAGATATCTACAGGAATAAAGAAGAACGGAAACGAAAAAACGTAAAAAGGAAGAGCTATGAAGAATGGAACATAAGTAAAGAGAGAGAGAAAAGACATTAGTGCCGTCAAGGCAACAACTACTAAAATATTTGATAATTTGCCTTTTCCAGCCAGATGATAGGCCAAGTATAAAGAAAGAAACATTCCTTTTCTAACATTAATTAAGCGAGGAAGGTTTTATAACTCTATTGTCTTCTCGCTTAGTCTACTTATGATATTAAAATTTAAACTGAACGTAACAGAACGGATTCGAGGGAATGAGGTTTTCTCCACGAGCTATAACATCAGCCATGCAACTTTATTTCACTGGCGAATCTTTCAGGAATGTTAAAAGTATTGTGTGCGTTAGACACTTACGCGCGCGATTTACACGCTTTTTCGGCGATCTCCACTCAATTCCCTTGTAAGTACACCAACAAGATCTCTGTGTTTTTTCAAGATATCATGCCATATCTCGCCCTTCTCCGTTTTGTGATAACCTTTTGTTTTGTCCCCTTTAATCAAACCATTTTCTTCGAGATAATCTATCATACGATCTGTTTGCCACTGTGTTCCTGCCCTTCTGTATATGTCATGCCTAAGCGTTTTACCGCGTTTTGCATGCGCTATATCAAATATGTCCAAGTATTCTTTCAACCTCTCCGCAGCCCTCGAAGGAGAAGGGGTAATCCTTGGACACATCCTATCTAATCCTCGATAGTCTTTTCCAATCGGATCAATCGCGCATATCGGTTTCTAAGCCTGTTATACCAGTAAAGCAAGGCAACACCAAATGCGACATAGAACACTGCGCCAGGCGTCTCAGCTATTGCGTAGAAATAGGTGAGAGTACTTGCGCTTCCTGAGAGTATCTTGTTCCAGTCGGAGATTGCTGTTCCAATAATTATGACCGAGAAAACCAACGTTATGAAGCCCGCGAAGAGATATATGGAGATGCTTCTTTTCATATCTTTAATCATAGTTCTTGCGTCACTCCACAGCTCATCGTACAGCGCCTTTAATTCTGGTAGTTCTTTATCTTCATCTGCCATAATTCTAACCACCAATAAGAAGAGACTCAATCGAATATATTATCATGCTTCTAGAAATAAGATCATTATAATATCCATATGTGAAACAACGTGCGTTGGATACAAAGACTAGATTAAGAGCGCGCGTCTTCGTTTTGTACGCCTCTGAGTAATGACATATGAAACTCACACTGTCATGAATAGTGCGCGTTACTAAAGCAAAGTATTCTCTAGTAACATGTAAATCATTTATACTGATTTACGGGTAATATCACTCAGCAGTGGAAAATATGCTTGTCTCAAATCGAGATTTATTAGCGCCTGCTAGAACTAGGGCTTATGCGGTTGGCGCCTTTAACATTAGCAATCTTGAAAGCCTACTAGCTGTTACTGAAGCTGCCGTTGAAGAGAAATCGCCAGTCATTGTTGCGGCCACCCCAAGCGCCATCAAATATGGCGGATTATCTTATCTAGCAAAAATGGTTAGAACAGCTGCAGAGTCTAGCCTTGTGCCTATGTCTTTACATCTTGATCACGGCAGCGACTTCGAAATGGTTTCAAAGTGTGTAGCTGCTGGCTTCACGTCGGTAATGATTGACGGTTCATTTCTAACTTTTGAACAGAACGTTGCCCTAACAAAACGTGTAGTTGATCTTGCACATCCAAAGGGAGTTTCTGTTGAAGCTGAGCTTGGAAGACTCGCCGGAGTCGAAGAGAAAACTGTGGAAGAGAAAGAAGCAGTTTTGACCGACCCAGAAACAGCCAGGGAGTTTGTTGAAAACTCCTGTGTGGACGCGCTTGCAGTTGCAATAGGAACTTCCCATGGCGCCTACAAGTTCAAGACTGAACCCAAACTTGACTTCGAAAGATTGAGGTCTATCAGCGAAAAGGTTGACGTGCCGCTGGTCTTGCATGGAGCCTCAAGCGTGCCCGCGTGGATAATTGAAAAAGCCAGCAGGTACGGAGCTGAATTGAAAGGAGCGAAAGGGATTCCCGAAGAGCACATTCAAAAAGCTATCTCACTAGGGATTGCAAAGATAAACATCGACACTGATTTGCGACTGGCTTTCACAGCCACAGTGCGTGAAGTTTTGACAAATTCACCGAAAGAATTTGATCCAAGAAAGATTCTGGGTCCGGCAAAAGAAGCCATGAAAGAGGTTGTTAAGAGTAAAATGCGCCTATTCGGGAGCTCTGGAAAGGCGTAACCAAAGGGAATATGAAATGAAAGTAGGAATCTTAAGCGGGGGCGGAGATGCGCCGGGAATCAATGCTGTCATAAGGGCGGTTGTTAGAAAGGGCCTTCAAAATTACGGCTATGAAATGATTGGCATAAAAGACGGATGGCGTGGGCTTTTAGAAAACGATTTCCTTTCTTTAGATTTGAAGTCAGCATCTGGTATTCTTCCTCGTGGAGGCTCAATTCTGGGTACCTCGAGGACGAATCCTTTCAAGCATGAAAAAGGATCAGAGAAAATCTTGAAAAACGCCAAGAAGGCTGGAATAGAGGCTGTCGTTGTTATCGGTGGTGACGACACACTAGGCGTGGCGCAAAAAATGGGCGAACTTGGGCTCAAATGCGTGAGCGTGCCAAAAACCATTGATAACGATCTGTCTGGAACGGATTACACCTTCGGCTTCATGACCGCCGTTGCGATAGCTACGGAAGCTCTTGACAGGCTTCACACCACAGCGGAAACACATCACAGGGTAATGATACTTGAAGTCATGGGACGATACACAGGCTGGATTGCATTAATGGCTGGACTTGCCGGAGGTGCCGACGTCATCTTGATACCAGAAAAGCCATTTGACACAAACGAAATTTGCAGTTTCATTAAACGCAGACAAGCGCGCGGTAGAAACTTCAGCATAATTGTTGTGGCTGAAGGAACGAAACCTAAGGGTGGAGCCGAAATAGTCTACAGCGAAACTGTTGACGAGTTTGGACACATCCGCTTTGGTGGAGTAGGATACTATTTGGGAAAGGAAATTGAGAAGCGCATGGACATCGAGACCCGCGTCGTGGTATTGGGGCATCTTCAACGTGGAGGCTCGCCAACAGCTTTTGACAGAATTCTGGCTACACAGTATGGAATAGCAGCTATCGACCTTGTGCATAAAGGAAAGTTTGGTTACATGGTCGCTTTCAAAGGCAACAGGATAGTTTCGGTGCCGCTTAAAGATGTTGTTGGAAAACGGAAAACAGTGAATTTAGAACTCTATGATATTGCAAGCGTATTTTTCGGATGACAAATTAAATGGAAAAACAATCTGCCAAAGAAAGCGTATCAGTTTATGCAATCATAAGTTTCGTCATTGGAATCGTTCTTGGAATGTCCGCAGTAATTACAGGAATTACGTATTACTATGCTCCTTGGCCAGCTCATGGTCCGATTGGAGTGGTAGGAATATTTCTCATAGTTTTCGGAGCATTAGATATTTTCGGCAGTATCTTGGTGCTGAAGAGAAAAACCGTGATTTTGGGAGCTTCAATGGTTCTGGCCTTCGGAATTCTTAGCGGTCCCTCAAGCGTAGGAATACTTGTACCATACGGGTTTGAAATTGCTTTGGGCTGGGCATTGCCAATAGTTAGCTTTGCATGCGCCCTTTACAGCAGAAAATCTACTTGAACAAACAAGTTATAGTGGAAACCTACAATGAGGTTTACGTAGCAAGTACATTTGCTAATTTCAACAGGCTCAAATCTAAGGGCTTCTTTGTATTGCATGATTTCTCAAGTTTTATGCTTGTGACTTTACCATTCTGCAATCCAACGACCTTGCTTCCTTGCCCTTTCGATAGTAGTTCAACCGCTTCATTTGCGAATAAGCTGGCTAAGAATCGGCTTCTTGCTGTTGGAGTGCCGCCTCTTTGAGCATAGCCCAAAATGCTAATTCTTACTTCTGTTCCAGTATTTTCTTCGATTTCTCTCGCAAGAACGCGGTTATCTCCGACACCCTCCGCAGCTACAATTATGCCTGATTTTTTTCCCTTTGCAGTACTTTCCCTTATAGTTCTGAAAATTTCTTCTTTCTTGTAATTGACTTCAGGAACTAAAATTGTTTCGGCTCCTACGGTTAGTCCTACTGTTAAGGCGAGAAAACCTCTTGTTCTTCCCATGACTTCAACTATGAAAACTCTTTCATGCGAGATTGCTGTGTCTCGGATTTTGTCGATTTCGGCGACCGCCGTGTTTACGGCTGTGTCGAAGCCTATCGTTTCGTCTGTGCCGAAAACGTCATTATCAATTGTTGCCGGAATTCCAACAATCAACGTTCTGGTTTTTTTGCTCAATTCTAGTGCTCCCTTCATGGAGCCGTTGCCACCGATCACTATGAGTCCGTCAATTTTGTTGAGGGCGAGTGTTTTGGCGGCTTTTTTGATCCCCTCTTTCTTTTTAAACTCGGAACATCTTGACGTGAGAAGTATTGTGCCGCCTAATTGTATGATTCCACCAACGGAGCGCGGGGTCAATGGTGTAAAAGTGTTTGTTATTAAGCCTTCCCAGCCTTTTTGAAAACCTAAAACCTGAAATTTCTTTGAATGGGCAATTCGAGTGACGGCTCGGATAGTGGCGTTCATGCCTGGCGCATCTCCACCGCTTGTTACTACGCCAATCTTTTTCAATCAAGGCTTCCTCAATTGCGTACTTTTTTTAGTTAAGACTAATAGAAGTTGCTATTGCTCAGGTAAAGTTTTATCCAACAAACCTCAATGACTGATAAGCCCCTTTCCTGATGCTTCTAGAGAACTAGAATGCCAAGAATTATCATGATGATGCCAGCGATGCCTGACGTTGTAATAGCGGTTTCTCCAAGCCCTCTGACCTCGATTTTTACCTTGCGTCCAGGTCCCAGGGCGAGGAGCACAGCTCCCGTTGTCACTAGTATTGCAGAAGCAAGCAGATTGTAAAGACCACCCATTCTCACTCAATATTACCAGCTACAGCTCTTCTTAATAATTCTTAGCGCGCGTGTCAGCTTTAGCAAGTATTTGTTGGTTGGATTAAAATTTAAATCCCACTCCTACATTTCTGTTTCTTTTCGATGCTTTTCTTATGTTTTGTTCTCCGCTTTTCATAGTACCCAATCAAGAGAACAAAGAGAAGTCCGGAAAAGCTAAGAGCTAAATCTGAAACTTCTACAGGATTATTTTGAGAGAGCTTGTTGACCTGCAAGGGCTAACTTCGCGTTTACCATTTTTGAAGAGTCCAAGCTTAGATTTTGTAAAGTCGTTACATTTGTAGATGCGAAGAGGTCTTGTTGGTTTTATTCGGCAGTGTTTACGCGCGTTCTTTCGCTTTATTCGCGGAGCCAGTTGAAAGAAAGGACACTTTGAACAGAGAGTACTCAGGTCTTTTTTCCTCCTTCTAGGATCACACGGCACTCAACAAATGTTGCTACTATCTACCGAGTGCTTATCTGGTCATTGCTCTCTTGAACACCGGCACTGCTATAGCGATCATGACTAGTCCGAACGTTATCAATACTGCAAGTTCAGTGGTTATTTGCGGTATTCCAGCTCCGAGAACCATCACTTTTCTCAACGCGTCAGCCGCATAAGTAAGCGGCAAGACTTTGGATATGCTTTGCATGTACCATGGCATCTGCTGTACTGGAAAGAATACGCCGCTTAGGAACATCATTGGAAACATGAGTGTCATCATAACCATCATGGCTGTCTCTTGATCCTTAGCGAACGACGTGAGTACAACGCCTAAGCCTACGAAACTGAACACGCCGAGCAACAGCAGACCGAATACTAACAGGATGCTTCCTTGAATAGAGATCCCGAACAAGACCGAGGCCAATATCAGTATAAGCACGCCTTGCAGAAGGCCTCTTGCGGTTTGAGCGAGAGTCTTGCCGACTATTATGGAGAGCCTATTGATCGGGGCCACCATCATCCCGTCTAAGGTGCCGACTTCCTTCTCCTGAGATATGGCCGCAGGCAAACCAGTCATGACGCTCATCATCACCGTCATAGCCATTATGCCCGGAGCAATGAAGTCAAAGTAGCTAGAATGCCCAGAAACGACGCCTTCCACTTCAACGTTGTACGGCTGCACTATTGCCAAGGCGCTGGTTGCGTTGATTGCCGGGTTAAGCGCTATGACGTTCTGCTGGGCTAACATTGTGCCCATCTGCTGGAACACGGCGGTCAACGCGCCTTGCATAGCTGCTGACACCTGCGGGTTAGAATTATCTGTCATGATAATCAAAGTTCCCTGCTGGCCGCTCAATATGCATTGAGTGAAGTTGCTGGGTATGACTATGCCGCCTTGGACATCGCCCCTCTGAACCGATTCTTTTAACGCGTCGAGGTTTGTAACGTTAGAAATGTCCAGCATACCTGTCTGATCATTGATACCGTTCAAAACAGTAAGGAAAACTTGACTTCCGACAGTAGACCCGCCGAAACCTGCATCCTGATTAGCCAATGCGACTGGCACATGGTTTAATGAGTTGTTGGATGGAAATATGAAGCCGACCATGGCCATCATGAATATTGGCATCAGAACAAGCATGACTAGGCCTAATCTATTTCGGAAAAGTTCCATCAAGTCTTTCCAAGCGATTCGGAGACTGTTTGACATCAATGCTTTTCCACGCATTTTCATCGCCTCCTTCCTCGAGACACACCGCCAAAACCGTGTCGATGCTCTGCAAGAGGTATCTTTTGATCGGCGGTGTCCCTCACCTCACGGCCCGTTATGTGCAAGAACACGTCTTCTAACGTAGGTTGAATGTTCTGCATCGAGACCACGTTGCCATTCTTCGCACGTACGGCATCTATGATACTGTCAAAAGCGTCATCGCCGTGGGCATGAATCTTTATGTGACTAGAATTTTCCTGAGAAACAGTCTCCACGCATTTGAGAGCTCGCAATGTTGCTAACAGGTCCGGTGTCAGGTTAGCTATTTCCAAGGTGAATATCGTCGTGTTTGCACCTGAAATCGCATTTTTCAGGTTTGTCGACGTGTCGAGAGCAACGATTTTTCCATGGTCAATTATTCCAATGCGATCACATAACAAGTCTGCTTCAACCATCATGTGAGTCGTAATAAGGATGGTCGTGTTTTGCTCCTGGTTGAGTTTCCTTATGAACTCGCGGATCTCAACGGTTGATTGAGGGTCAAGACCCAAAGTTGGCTCATCAAGAAACAGCACTTGCGGCATGTTAAGCAATGCTCTTATGATGTTCATTTTCTGTTTCATGCCTGATGAAAACGTGCCTACCTGGGCTTTTCCCCATTTAGTCAATTGGACAAGCTCCAGCAACTCATCGATCCGCCTATTAAGTTCCTCTTTCTGCATGCCGAAAAGGTTTCCAAAGAACCAGAGATTTTCCCTAGCCGTCAAACGATTGTACATTATCATTTTTTCTGAAACTATACCAATCAATTTCCTGACTTCATTATCCTGTTTCACAACGTCAAAGCCACCTATGGTTGCTGTGCCTTTAGTGGGTCTAGTCAAAGTGGAAAGCATCCGAATAGTGGTGCTTTTTCCCGCGCCGTTAGGCCCAAGCAAACCAAAGATTTCGCCTTTCTTCATGTCAAACGTGACGTTGTCAACTGCTACGAAGTCACCAAAGGCCTTCGTCAAGTTCTGGACTACGATTATAGACTCATTGTTCAAGGCAACACCTTCATTATGAACCACTGCAATATATCGAAGCAAAATATAAATATTCCGTATGCATTACGAAGAAATGATAGCATGCAGCAAGATGAAGAAACCGCTGCCTCAAATTGGCTTAAAGAAATACAGAAGGGCTACATTCGGATAGCGACGCTCATATTACTCAGCAAAAAGCCTCATCATGGATACGAAATAATGAAGGAAATAAAGGAAAGAACCAAAGGCTTTTGGAAACCAACCGCCGGCGGCATTTATCCCATACTCAAAGACCTGCAGAAGTCTGGATACATTCAAGGCGAATGGAACGACAAAACAAGAAGAAGAAAGAAAATATACATAATTACAAAGACGGGCAGAACTGTTCTCAGACGATCCCTTGCAAAAGAAAACCAGCTTGCTGTCACTATGAGAAATCTATTCGAAGAATACATGAAAGGCGTGTTAGAAGTGGATACACAACTTGACCAGACATTAAGGATACCTCTTCCCCTCTCAGAGTTGCTAAGAGAGACTGATGAAAAAAAAGAAGACACAATCAGAAGACTAGAGGAGCAACGCAGACAGATTCAAGGCATGATCAAACAACTGCAAAAAAAGCTTGGAACAATCACGAAAAGACTCCGCACGCTGAAACGCCACACTTCCTGAATTTTCAACAGACTCTCATTAAGATACAATCAAGAACTCGAACAAAATCTAAAACACTCCATCACTTTCAACGAAGTCTTTAGAATTTTTGTGACGTAGATTGACGTTTCTTGCCGTTGCAGAGGTTGGTTGGGGTAAAGTTTTATTCCTTCCTTGCAACTTATTTTTTGTTTGCTTAATTATGTGCAAGAATTGAATAAGGTCTGTATCCTTTAGAATTATTAGAGATTTATTCTTCAGCCTGGCAAGATTTTCGAGTTGGATCCTTAGGCGGTTTCCTATTTGTCCCGAAATAGCTATAATCACAACTTCAACTCTTTGGTCGCTCAGTTTCTCGATCAGTTGCCTTGTCAAACCGTGATCATTCCCCCAAGTTAATTTGTCAAGACCTTTTGCAAGAACTGGAACAACAAGTTTCTCAGCGTTTTGCACTATCACCAACAAATCGGAATACTCAAAACCATGGTGTGGAAGTACCTCTGATTCACACACGATACCAATAAGGTTTACGACGCACAAGTTCTTAATTTCTGTAACACAATTTCTGCACTTATTTGCATCGATTTTAGCCGCACATTTTTCTGGCATTTTTCTGATTTCTCCTAATAGACTGACATACGAGTCATTGCTGATTTCACGACGAAAATCCAAGTCGTTTTTCAAAAAACTGAAGAGATCAAACTTTGATGCTCCTTTTTTCTCCGATGTAAATACCTCAAAACAAAGGACCTCAAAATCCCTCGCGCCAAGTAATACAGTTAGATCAGCTCCATGCAATCTATGAATTTTGTCCCCTTTAAATTCATAAATGGCTTTACAATTGGTGAAATCTAGAAATTTCGGTGCAGTTTGATCAAGAGAGCGCGAAGTTTCATACGGTAGTCGTTTTAAGTACGAGTCTTTCACACAAAGATTCGGATCACTTTCAATAGTGACATTTGGCGCTTCAATTTCCACTCTTTTGAAGGGAAAGAATAATCCAAATTGAAATGGATCGCTTGCTGAATTCCGAATTATCTTGATTTGAAGCCTGTATTTATTTCTGAAAGAAAGCTTCCAATAGAAAATTCTCGCAATGCCAAAAAAGTACATGAAATTTTCACATATAGGCATAGGGAAAACAAATCCACCTATTGGATAGGAATCAGGAAGAAAAATATTCCAATTCTGCTCTCTTGAGTCAAAGCTCAATTTGTTGCCTTTGTCATCCTCTATTCTTACGTCTTTCCCAACGATTCGTGTTTTTGGACCATAGAAGAGGACAAAATTAGGCGAACTTTCTTCTATTGTTGGTTCTAGCATAGGCGGTTTGTTCTTCTTCCATGCATCTTTTTTGTACAGGTTTTCCCTTATTTCATCTTGACCCAAAACAACAAAATCGATGGCAACAGTTGCTTCAAGTGAATTAACGATTGCTAAATTTACGTTTTCAACCCTCGCAGTTATATAATTGAAGAGGCTTGGCAAATATTCCATATCTGCGATACTAAAGGTCGTATCCCTTGTAGTTCCAATTCTTACGTCTGCAAACTGAACTAATGGACGTTTGTCTTTTGCATACTCCGTGTTAGTAATTTCCGATTTTACATCATTCTCTAAGCGCTTGTTTCCTAGTTTTATCGAAAGTTCAAGAGCCTCGTTTAAAATTGATAATGAATCGACATATTGACAATTAGCTCGGTAGGATTTGGCTAGGTTCATAATCGTAGAAAAAAGAAATTCTTTGTTACCTAGTTTTCTTTTTATTTTCAAAGCGCTTTCAAGTATTCTGACTGATTCAGGAAAATCGCCGTTGAAGAAAAGGGCAATACCTTTGTCATTTAAGAATCCTGCCCACTCTTTATCACCACACATGCTCAGTTTCGTCAAATCTTCTAGTAGTTCCTCAAGTTTTTTATAAACAGCCAAAGCATCAGCAAATTTCTTGTTACTAATATAGCTCCTGCCAAGTTGAAGCAGATGATTTGCTCTACCCGCAATTTCCCTGCCCTTTCTCATGCTGGGCCCTCCCTGAACCAAATATCTGGCACACGCTAGATGCTTTTCTTCGGCTCCTACTTAGTTGGTACTCATTATTAAAATTATGTACTCGATTGGGTTCTTGGATTTGCTTCGAGATCACTCCAATAGCGAAACAAGAAATGCGTGAAGCCCAATGCTTTTTTTCGTTTCTTAGGTATTTGGCTAGTAACAAAGCATCTTCATTAATTAATAGCGTGCGCTATTGATTAGCCAAAAGACGATAGATGTTGATGGCAAGGAATATACCCTCACCGTCTACCAGCTTCCTAATGGTGAGAAGGAATCCAGCATAGAAAGTGACCCTACTTTTTCTGAACTCTTGAGCAAGATTTGGAAAGGAGAAGCATAAAGTAAGGAAGGATTTTCGTGTCCAATGCAGAATTACTTCTGAGAGATATTTTGCGAACGTATCTTCCTCCTTTAAAGAATGACGATACAGTTATTTTGCCAATCTTTTGTTTACTTTTTCGATAATCTCTGGTAATCTACTCTTTAAAATATTCTTGAACTCGTTTCGGTCTCTTCTCGTAAGTTTGAAATGTCTTTGTATGACCATTACTGTTCCGCAGTACATGTCTAAAGTTCCTAAGATGAATCCTAGCATCAACTCTGAAAAGACTTAACAAAGATTCCGTCTGTAAGCTCTCAGTGCTACTTTGATTTAAACTCCCATGCTGAGAACACGACAAAAGTCGAACCTAGAATGATAATAGCAAAATCTGAAAGAGGTTTTGAGAATACACATGATAAAACGTAGGCCACACCAATTACTAAAACCGCTGAAGCTCCAAGTCTTCCCGAATGAGCCAAAAAAGAACGCAAACGAGGTCTAGCCTCAAGAAACGATGGTTTCAGTCTGAATTCCCCAGTTTCCGAAATGCTTTCAATATTTGTGATGCATGAGTCGAGGCGGCTATTACTAGCTTCAGCGAATGAGTCTGCCATGTCTATAATCTTCTGTTGAATCATAGGCAACTCTTTTCTATTCCTCAAGTAAAACAAGATTTTTGTCTGAATAAGCTCGCCAATCTTAACATACTTGCCATTTACTTCTTTAATCAAATCGTAACTAGTGCTTTTCTCCTTTCTTGCCAATAATCTCTCTGAGATTTTCTCGAGGATTTTTTTAGCCTCATGTAAATCGGATTCTTTCTGTGACTGAGAACCAGACAGAGCGTTGAATGTTTCAAGACATTCGTATGCATCCAGAGTTTTGAGAAACATCCTCTTTTCAAAAGATAGTGGGTCCACTCTTGTGAGCAGAAACGTTGCGATAATGGGTGGAATAAAAATCAATACAAAAAAAATCTGGTTTGCAAGTGGTAACTGTAAGACGGGTCTATTCTCTGGGTTAAAGTAACCATAAAGCCCGACAGACACGACAAAAACGATACAACAGACAAATGCTCCTCTCAAATGTTTCAACCATTTTGAGTGGTCCTTCCGACTTGTCTTACGTATTTCAACAAGTTTTTTGGGAATCTGTGGCATACACGGGACTTTCCTTGTTCAATTTATCCAGTATGGCGTTATATATTTTATTGAATTCGTTATGTTCTTCATGCTTTTGTGATTTTTGCAATAATGGGAAGAGCTAACAGAAAAAAAGAGTCAAAAAAGAAGAAGAAAAGCAGAAAAATATGATTTAGGACGAGATAGTAGCTAATAGAAGTTAACCTAATCTACAACTTCAATGGTAAGTTTGTGGACCGAACTCCCAGTTTTTCTTTCGTAAATGCTTATTGGAATCTCGTAGGTTTTTTTCTGCTCTGGTGGAGTAACCGAAATAGATTGGCTGAGAACAATGTCAATGTGAATCAAATTTGCGCTAAAAATTGCCGCATCATAGTTTGGATGGTCTGAATCAGCAGTTTGCTTAACAACAACATATTGTCCAGAATGAACTTTGAAGGTAGGTGGAAACATTACGTAAACTTCCACATTCTCAGCGATATCTTCTCCTATGTTGTGCACAAAGAACTCAATTCCTGTTCTCTCGTTACGTCTAAGTTTAACCAGCTGATCTCGATTTTCAAAATAGACATCAAACTTTGGTCTTGGCAGTTGTTTTGCGGCAGAATCAATTGTCCTAATCACAACTAGAAGAATCATAAATCCAAAAGCTATAGTACTCGAAGAGAGTACTATGAAAATCTGTTCAAGAAACCCAATGATTGATAGGTGTTGCGACAGCATCTCTGAATTCATTCCGACTACAGCAAATATAAAGGAAATAATGAAGAACGTTGATGGCAGTATTACCGCACCTAGCCAAGAAAGACGGAAAATCCTTGCGCTTAGACGTTCTTGTTCGCTATCAGCCTTCTTAATCTCCGTCTTTATACTTTCGATTTGAGCTGTTTCTCTTAGTTTTTTCAGTTCCTCTAGAAGACTATTCTTTCTTCTTTCCATTCTCCATCTAGATAGAACGGATTCTCTACCCAAATAAGACGCTGATACTGCATAGTTAGCGATAGTAATTGACAACAATGCTATATTGAAGTATGCTAAAAGTAAAAAAGTCTGCAATGCACTCTCCGTCATAACTCAGTATTCAAAAGTCTCGCTATAAATAACTTTCCAGTATGAATGACATGTAGGGTAAAGTTTTATCCCAAACGCAAAACGCGCTAAAGTGTGTGACATATTCGTAATTTGGAAATACTTCTTTTTAGCTTTGAACGGCAAAATTGGTGTAAGAAAGAAAACTTCAAGCATGTTGGGAGCGTGACAAAATTGGCTAGGAGAATTTTCTGCGACAAATGTGGTCGTGAACTAAAAGCTTCAGAGTTAATTCTGCTACTTGGATACGACTTATGCATTAAGTGCAGCAAAGAGTTAGTCAGTTCTAGTTAGTCCACGGTATTCTTTTGAATTCTGATCCTTTGATCAACTCTTCATTTCTGACATAATCCAAAAGGTTTGGATTTTGGGGTAAAGTTTTAACCAACCAAAAATAAACTATAGCAGGCACTGCGCTACTCAAGGTCTTGCTCTGTGGGGATTTTGGATTCGCATGGAACACCTGTCTGGCATAGTCCACAGCCATAACTCTTGAAACCATAGTTGGATTTCACGAATTCTTCGACCACATTGTGAAGATAGTTTCTGCATTTAGTCTTGTCATGACCTGCTCTGCTAATTGCTCCTGCAGGGCATCGCTGGATACACTTTCCACATATGCCTTTTGAAAAGTAAAGACAATAAGCGTGATGGTCACTGTAGGGCCTCCTCGTCGGCGAGATTTTGATGTCAGCAACGACTGATCCACAACGCATGGCTTTTCCTCTAGGAGTGATCAACCCGTCACATAGACCGAAGGTTCCAAGACCAGATGTGTAAGCCGCGTGTCGCTCAGACCAATTTGAGGCAAGGCCGTAACGCTCAGACGTTCTCTGCTCCCATAGAAGAGAAAGCATAGGAGCAACTGCTCTGAAACCCTTTTCGTGTAGAGATGATACAACAATCTTTCGAAGTTTGTTATTGACCTCCTCCCCTTGAACACGTGCCCTAGCCCATCTTTCCGAAGGGTATTTGGTCTGTCTTCTGTTGTCTTCCTTTGTCGCCTCAGTCTGCGGCAAAACCCAGCTTAAGACTGTCAATTGATCTGCTCTGACCTTCGACGAAGGAAAAGTCTTCAAGAAAATCTCAAATGGAGTCCAATAGAAATCCCCGATATCCGATTTATAGAACTGATAGAGCGGATCGTTCCCAGAAGAAAATCCTATGAGCGGTTTTGCCCAAGCCTTATCGTTCATTCTGTTTCCCAACGAGTTTTCAGGGGATTCAGTAATAAAACTCTCAATGAGATTTTCAATCCACCCTGATGGGCCCTTCATCAGACCGTTTGATTCCATAATGAACCTTCCACATCAAATATTCTCACAAATGTTTGGAATAAAACTTTACCCCAAACCAAAAAGTGACTCAAAAAGGACTGATAGAAGTATCTTCTATTTTCGCTGTTCTCTTTTCTTCACTTTCTGACAAAGTTCATTTCTCTAGTGGCAGACTGCTGTTCCAGATATCTCGGTGCAGTTTCCAGCCAGAGGCAGTATGTTTCCAGATGCTGATGTATTTTCCTTTTTCTTCGATGGGCTTTTGTCCTCTTGGTTGGATGTTGATATTATAATTGCCCATAAAATTATGCAGAACAAGTGTGCACATTCCAGAATTGAGGAGTGAATGATGGAAAAAGAATACTGAAAGTTAACATTTGTCACACTGAGATTCAAACAGTCTGTATGTAATCTTCTAGAACCTTATTCTAAACGTTTCTTGGAAAACAAATCCCAAAGGCACGCGCTAATGCTTTCGGTCTTGCTATTTCATGAGGTGTTACGCTCGGAAGTGAGTGGTGCGATGTTTAAGGGTCTTCCTTGGCTGAGAGCTTGTGCAGTCTTTCTTCTCGCATTTTGAACGAGTCTCCAGATTGTTCCTCTCGAAACACCCATTTTTCGTCCAGCTTCTTCTTGTGATAGTCCTTCCAGATCGACGAGTCTGAAGGCTTCTAGTTCAGCCATTTCTATGAATATGGGTTCTAGGTTTCCTGGTGGGTCAGGAGTAAAACTGTTTACAGGCGGCGTCATCCCTAACATAATGGGTTTTGGAAATCTCCCCCTTCTGCCACATCTGTGTCTTCGTCGCCACACTGCTCTTCTTCCTCTACTCAAATTATAGTTTCAATATCCTGTTAGTATGTTAAGAGATTATCTGTCTCTTCAAGAACCCACTCCAAGGTTTGTTTCATCGCTTTTCTGGCGATATTCTTCTGTTCAGTGAATGGCCCTTCGGTTTTCCTCTCCTGTTCAAGACGCTCTAGTCGTTTTCTAATCTCTTCTTCCGACCTCATTTTCTTCATGTCCAATGGTTTTCCAAGTTCTATTTGGTTGATGATTCTAATGTGAAGCGGAACTTTTATATATTTCTGTGCACAGTCACATATTTAGAAAAGTGTGCATAAACACAAAAATAGAGGTGACATGAAAAATGCCAAGAGGAGACAGAACAGGCCCATGGGGATTAGGGCCGAGAACTGGAAGAGCAGTAGGCTATTGTGCTGGTTATTTTGTGCCAGGGTTCATTAATCCTGTGCCAGGATTTGGAAGAGGGCTTGGTTTCAGCAAAGGCTGGGGCAGAGGACGAGGTCGAGGTTTTGGGAGAGGCTTTCGCAGATGGTGTTGGACTTATCCACCTGCATATCCCTACGCATACCCGCCAGCTTACACATATCCTCCGAGCATGTATCCAGCGACACCCTTACGACAATCTCCGGAAGACGAACTAGCAGCACTGGAAGACTACAAGAAAGAAACAGAAGAGGAAAAAGCCAGCATAGAACAAGAAATCGCCGATCTAGAAACACGAATAAGAGAACTGAAGGCAAAGCTTGAACAAGAAAAGAGTCAACAACCAGGGCAGTGAACTGTTTGAGCCTGCCAATGAAAATCTTTCAATGCGGAAACTGCGGACAAACAATAGAGGTTCCACAAGGAGTCCCAAAACCACCTAGTTGCCCGAGATGCGGTGCGTCTTCTGCAATGATTCATCGCATAGACAAGGGGCCGCCCGGAGGAAGAAGAGGCGGAGGACCTCCATGGCAACGTTCCCCGCAATAATATCCTCCCTTTTTTAGTTCCAAGAAAGGAAGTAGCTTTCCAGGAGGTATTAAGTTGAAAATAGGTATTCCAACCAACGGTCGCGAAGGGTTAGAGGACAGTGTTTCAGAAGTCTTCGGCAAAGCAAAAACATTCACCATCATCGATGTTGAGAATGACAGAATCAGAAAGGTGAAAGTCATCGAAAACCCTGCATCATCCTACGAGTATGGTTCCGGCCCTGTTGTGGCGAAGACATTGGCTGATCTCAAAGTACATCTCGTAATATCTGCTGAGCTTGGTCCTGGAGCAGCAGGTTTGCTTGAACACCACGGTATAAAAAGAATATTGGTTACGCCAAAGATGAAAGTTGCAGACGCCATAAAAGATGCTTCAACTAGGCTGAAAGGCAAGCACATTTAGGCAAACCTATAAACCGACCGCTATACCTCCGGAGACTGTGTAAGAAAGGGAATGGAATGTTTGGAAAAAGGCGAGTATAAATGTCCTATGTAACTTGATCTAGGCGACTTATCTGTAAGGTTAACGATCTGCCTCTCTTGACCTCAGCGCGCAGAATCAGTAGTTTCTTAGCCTATGCTTTTTCTCAGTCTTCAGCTGTACCTTAGCCGCGTTTGCTCGTCCGTCAATATGTGCTTCAATTTTTCGTTCCATTCATGCGAACTCCAGGTTCCTAAAGCTTGGTGAGTATTGTAGTAGCTTTGTGGAACTGGATGTGTACCAATAATAACATCTACGTCATATTTCTCTTTGATGAAATTATTGAAATGGTCAATATACGGGCATGGAGGATAGCCTACTACCATACCTGTTGCCAAATGAACAATTCTAGCGCCATTTTTCTTCATCTCTTCAATGCAATACTCTATGTTTCCGCCGGGGCATCCCCCGCATGTGGTGTATCCTACTAGCTCCACTTCGTGGTTTTTGTAAATGCTAAAAGCGCCTTCTCTGTTTCTTAATGCTTTGAGACATTTGCCTCCTGCACAAGTATGGTAACGGTCACAGATGATTATACCAATATTCTTCTTTTGTCTGGTCATGCAAGTCACGTTCATTTGCTATTCCATACTGTTATTTATCACTTGCCAAGAGAGAATGGTTATTCCAAATCATACAACTAATGGCAAAGCAGTTGCATTCCATCATGCTTGTAAGTTAACAGTAAGAACGAGATCGACTAGAAGCTTGAAGCTCCAAAAAAACAGATCAATGAAGTTCAAAAGACTAAGCGCTTTAGGGTTTCACTATTCAATCTTCTCGATTATTATGGCCTTGACAGGACAAGCTTCGGCAAGCTGCTTGACGCGATCGTAGATGTCCGCAGAGAAAACTCCCAGAGACTCACCTTCTCGGTTCTGGCTCAGTAGTTGTGATAGAGTCTTTGCGTGAGTGGGACATTGCCCAGTTGATATGCCACAGTCAATGCACCGATCTCTATTAATGATAACTCTATATTTTTTCATACAAATCTCATCTATCACAACTGAAATTTAAAGCACATGCCCAATTCCTCTATCTGGAAAAAGCGTATCAGCGTCCTTCACCATCAGCCTTCATTCTACTCGTAGTTTTCCTCATGTAATATGTGTTTCCTTCATATTCAAGCTCTAGGAGTTTGCCTTCTTGCAACAGCTTGTGCATAATTTGCCAGTCCGTATTTGCTTTTTTTAGAAACTTTTCCACCGCTTCTTTACGCATGGGATGCACCGTTGTTATGCTCAGCAAATCCTCTTCGACCTTTCCTGTAAAAGCGAAGGCATCGCCCTCATAGCCTATCAAATATTCAACTCTGTCTACGCCAAGTTTTTCAGAGAACACTTGAAAGGCTCTGTTCACTGCCTCTTCTTTTGGCGTTCTGACCCAATTCTCAGTTGGAGGTCTTGTCGGAACAGCAATATACGCCCTATTCAGCCTTTCCAGGCTTTCCAAAAAGTCTGCAATCTTCTGAAACTCGTTCCCGTAATCCACGCTTTCTACAAGCATCGTTTCACTAATAATTGTTCCCTTGTACTCTTTTGCAAATGTGGCCATACCTTCCATGACAAGACCAAGTCTCAAATCTTTGCTAGGTCTGTTTACCCTTCTCCATATTCTGTCACTTACAGCATCCACTTTTAGAGACATCATGTCTGCTTTCCCCAGATCCTCTCTTACGTCTCTCCGCCAAACAAGCGAAGCATTAGTTAAAACAGCCACTCTTATTCCAATCTGCTTTAGAAGAGATATCTCGCTGCCAAGGTTAATGTCTAAAGTTGGTTCGCCATCTGGAGCAAAAGTCAAATAGTCAATACTCTCGTTTCTCAGGCTTGCTCTTTGAATTTTCTTTTTCACTTCCGTCACGATTTTTTCTGGCTTGTGAAAAATTCGCCTTTCACATGTCATGTTTGTAGTCTTTCCCACTTGACAATAAACGCATGAATATGAGCAGTTTTTGGCAGGGATATTGTTTATTCCCAGACTTCTTCCTAAACGTCTCGAAGGAACAGGACCAAAGACTAATGTTTCCATCCTTGGCAAGTCATTGACTTCCACATTTCAAAGCTGAAACGGTTCTTTTCCACATCTCGATTATTTTTTTCGCGATTCTGCTTTCAGATGCGTATTCAACAATAGGCTTTTCGTTAACCATGGCTTCCGTAGCTATCGGGTTGAAGGGTATTTTTCCAATGACTTCAACTCCATTCTCGCCGCAAAAGTCCACGATTCTCTTCGTATTTTCGTCGTTGATGTCATGCATGTTTATGCAAACAAAAGGTCGCACATTAAAATGCCCTAACAAACGCAACACTCGTTCAAGGTCGTGAATTCCCGACATTGTCGGTTCTGTAACGATTAAACCCGCGTCTACTCCGGTAACCGAAGCTATTACTGGGCAACCTATTCCGGGCGAGCCATCAATTATGACGAGATCAGCGTGTTCTTTTTCAGCCAGCACTTTGGCGTTTTGTCTTACTAAGGTCACAAGTTTTCCCGAATTCGATTCGCCAGGATTCAACAATGCGTGAGCCATAAAACCATACTTTGTCTCTGAGATGTAAGCATGTCCGGAAACACGTTCAGTCAATGTTATTGCACTTACTTGGCAGACAAGACTACAGACACCACAACCTTCGCACGAAATAGGATCAATTTGCAGGTTTTCTGTTATTGCATTGAAATTGCATTTCTCTCGACATAAATCGCATTTTGTGCATTTTGTTTCGTTAATTGTTGCTAGTTTTGAACCTCTGAACTCTTGTGTTTTGACTATTTTTGGATGCAGAAGAATGTGCAGGTCAGGAGCGTCTACATCGCAGTCGGCCACAACTGCATTGCGGGCTAAAACTGCAAAAGAGGCGGTTATCGTTGTTTTACCTGTGCCACCCTTTCCACTTAGAATGGTAAGTTGCTTCATTTGTTGACAAACTTCCTCACAGTGGTAAAAAGAGCCTGAAGCTTTATTTTCCATTCAGGCATTTCTTGGCTGAATGGTATGCCTCTGGAATAAAGCTCTGCTATTCTTCTCTCATACGGAATTTCAAGTAATATTGGGATGCCTTTTTCTTCGCAGTATTCATAAACTCTATTGTCGCCAACACCTGCACGATTGATTACGACGCCGAAGGGAATTCTCATGCTTTCTAAGACTTGAATCATTATCTTCAAATCATGAAGGCCGAAAGGCGTTGGTTCTGTTACAAGAATGCAAAAGTCGCTATCTTTGACGGTTTGTATGACAGGGCATGAAGTGCCTGGCGGCGAATCAAGAATCACGTTCTTGCCTTTTTCAATACGCCTTTTGACTTCTTTTATGACTGGAACAGCCATTGGTTCGCCCACTTCAAGCTCTCCATATACCAACTCCAGACCGCCAGCTGAACCAAGCTTCAAAGTTCCAATCTTGTGCTGATCTTCACTGATTGCCTCTTTTGGACAGACAAGAGCACATCCACCGCAACTGTGGCACAGGTCTGGAAAAACCAGAACTTTGTCTGAGCCTATAAAAAGGGCGTTATATTGGCAGAAACCGGCGCATTCTCCGCAGCGGTCACATAATTTCTCATTCACGATTGGGACAGAAACAGTGACCGCTTGGGTTTGGCTTATCTTAGGGTTTAGGAAAAGGTGAGCGTTTGACTCCTCAACGTCACAGTCAAGAAGTTGAACATTCCCTATTGAAAGCGCCATGTTTACAGCTACTGATGTTTTTCCCGTTCCTCCTTTTCCGCTCGCTACCGAAACTATCATAGGACAACCAGTTAAAACAGAATTTTCTGATAGATTCGACTATGTTCTTTTTTGTGATTCTACTATGCCTTTATGATAATCACTGTAGAGTGCTATCACTGGATTGTGACCTAGTAGACGATCTTTGACGATAAGAGTCGTGACTGGAGCTTCAGGGTTTATAGTGAAGAGCATGTCGTGTCCAACGCAAAGACCAACAATCACATTGATATCGGTCCCTACATCATTTAGAAGCTGTGCTTGAAGAACTGGGTTACAACCTGCCTCGTATTTTGAAGCTTTGCCAATCTTGTATTCTTTGGCAACGCCAAGTTTTGTCTTGTCAATCCCTCCACATTTGCACAAAACTGAAGCAACGGCAAAACCAGACTTTCCTAGCACCTTTACAATTCTCGCCGCCTCATCGCGCATCCCAGCACAAAAGGCTAATCCAATCTTTCGTGCATGAATTAGCTTGCCAAACTCGACTAGTTCTTTGATTCTGGGACGGACAGCCATGCGCACACCTCTAACCAATTCGTATGCTTCTTTTTCTGTCACAGTAGCTGGAACGTAGATTTTTCTCACGTTCTCTTGTCCATACCTCTCTGTCACAGCTTTGATAGTAATTTCGCTTATTTTCATTGGGCAGAACTTGGGGAGAACGTTTTTGCTGACTTCGTCTCCGTGCATGCGTTGGCAAAAGGTATTCGAACACTTGGCGCATTGAGGTAAAGTCGCCATTTTCTCATTCTCCTTTACATGACAATGAAGGTTTACTTCCTTCATAATTCACTATCGCTTTTTTCAATGTTCTTATCACAAGCTCAATGCAATCTATTTTTGGATCAGGCAAACCTCCAAGTTTATTGAACACATTCTCTTCAGTAATCTCCTTAGCAGCTTCAATGGTCTTACCTTTCAATAGGCTCGTCACTGCAGAAGCCGCAGTAGCAACACCTGGACAACCGAGACATTGGAATTTCGCGTCTTTTATGACATGATTCGTGTCTAGAGCTAAGTATAGTCTGACTACATCTCCGCAGGGACCAGTGTGAGTCTCAACTATATCGGGCTTCTCTAGCACGCCCATGTTGACTTTGTTTAAGTATAACTCGATAGCCTTGTCAGAATATCCCGATTCTTTCAACAATTCGAGTTCTTCTTTGGTTGCTTTCTTTTGCATTTCCTCACGTCCGTTCAATTATACTGCGAACACAGTATTTTCTAGTGGTGGTCCGCGTGATGACAGCCTTCTGTTAGTTCCTGAAGAATATCTTTATTATATGCAGCCACATTGCCTGCCACTGTGTTGACGTTAGCCTTCAAAACAGCAACACCAGCGTCCTGAAAAGCGCTTAAACCCCTAGGGCCCATTCCGTAAACTATTATCGCGTTTGGCTTCAGTTTCACTATGTGATCATGGCTTTGCCCCATGCCGCCAGCATGTTCACCGACATTTGGCACTGTTTTCACGTTTGAAACATTTCCACTCTCGTCCAGTTCAACAACAGCGAAGTAAGGCGCCCTTCCAAAATGTTCAGCTACTTGCGCACCCAAACCACTTTCGTCTACTACTGGAATCACAACTCTAAATCCCACTACGTCACCTCCTTCTTTCTTAACTCCTGAAATCTTGAGTTCTTGTGTTTCATGTCTTCAGGCTCTTTATTGTTCATGTTTTCTAAGTGCCCCATTGTCCTCGTCCCCCTACTCCGTCCTCTACCCATACCAAAATGTCCACCAACAGTTGGTGCGCCGGTCTCCACTAGTTCGCCTCTCTTGTATTTCTCAACAACTTCTTGCACTGTTCCAAAAGCACCTGTCACGATTTTTATTCCCGCCGCTGACAACGCTTGAAACGCGTTTGGACCGACATTTCCAGTTATGAGCACTTTAGCACCTTTGCTCGCTATGGTTTGAGCTGCTTGAATTCCAGCACCGCCCGTTGCGCCAGAAGCCATGTTTTGAATGACCTCAAATTGCATGTTTTCAGAGTCTACGATCACAAAGTATGGGCATCTGCCAAACCTTGGGTCTATCGGGGAGTCCAAGCTGTTTGATGCTGCTGATACACATATTTTCATTCAATCACCTCTCTTGATCCAGTTTTTCATGTTGCTTTAAAACCAACAGCTACTCCTTCTTTTTTCTAATTAACCTCGGTAATAGAGTAGGGTCTGGTATTGTGCACTCTTTCCACTTCTTCTCTTCCAGGATTTTCAGTATCTCGTCCTTCATGGTCACGGGAATATCGGTGGCTGTGCGAACAAAAAGGTGGATGTCGTCTGGCATTATACCGTAGAGACGCTTGTGCAAGTCGACATAATGCGTCAGCTTTATTGCCCGACCCTTTGAAGTGTCATTTGGTCGCATACAAAGTTTAGCAATCATAACTATGGCTTCTTCCTTCGTCTCAGCCGCAATAAACAGATGCTCAGGCGCGGGACCAGCATAAACGCGGTCACCAGTACGAGCATCATAAACATACCAGTCCTCCTCTCGATCTTTTCTTCCCAAAAGCATGCGTCTATACTTGGACCCGTGGGGTCCAACGATCACTGGCACTCCCAATCTCCAGAAACCGCTCGCAATGGAAGCAGCCTTCTGCGACATCGCCCCCCATGCGACCCCGACAGCACCAACCCGATTTAATACGTAGTCAGCGATCTCCTCGTAATTGCCCCGCAAGCTTCGCTTAGCAAAAATACTGGCTATCTTGATCGCGGCACCAGCTATGTGAGGATTAGAAACACATGAACCCACGTTCAAGACGCCACCAGCTTCGAAGGCACCTGAATATTTCTCGTAGAGGGTCTTTCCCTCCTCATTCTTTACCATGGCTATGGACATGGCTGCGCATCCTGATGCGACAACGATAAATCTACGCCTCGCGAACTCTTCAGCGATCTTTACAACTTCCTTTCCCCCATGGGGGTAATTGGCGCATCCTACAATAGCTACAACTCCCGGAATCTCGCCGAGGACTATCGGTCCGCCGACATTCCTTATTTCAACATCTTGAATTGCTCCTCGTCCGACTCTCATCTTAAACTTCTCTTTCCAAAGTTGTTCCTGTCCAGCTGTGACAAAGAAGCTATGGAGAGGGAAGTCGTTGGGACAAGCACTGTCGCATCTAGCGCAACCAATGCATTCACCTAGGAGTTCAGCGAGGGGGTTGAGGTCGCCATTAGCAGCAGCTTTCATAGCGTCGGGTATGGGTTGATCGTTTGGGCATGCCCTTCTACACTCGTTGCATTCCGTGCAGTTTTTAGCTGCCTCGATGATTTCTTCTTTTTTTGGAATAACCGTGAATTTATTCCGCTTTGAGGCAACCTTCATTACGGTTTCAACAGCCACTTCTCCTACTTTATCCGCGTCCAGAATTAGTGCTCCTGGAACCTTTCCTTCCACCAAGTCTGATACAGTCTCATTTGATGGACTTTCGGTTCTGTTTTCCAGCCCCAAGCAGTTCTTGGGGCTAGAAGCGATAACTGGCACATTCACTTTTTCAGCTTCAGCCAATGTATCTGCCCGAATGCACTGCTCATCCACCACAATTAAGTCGGCCAATCCGCTCCTTAGGTAACGCAATTGCCAAGATATAGGACCAATTATCTTGGCCATGGAGCTGTACCTTGTGAGGTCGTGGGCGGTGCAGCATATGCCTACTACTTCGATCTTTCCTACAAGTCCCTTGTCCGTTAAGTAGTCGATTATGCCCACAGAAGATGGCACGTTGTGACCAATGACTAAAATGGTTGGCTTGGAGACATCGGCTATGCCAAAGCCCAGATCCGTCAATGGAGCCTCCGGATCGGCCTTTGGAAAACCAAACACGGAAATCTGTGCCAGATCTGCGACTTCCATGCCTACTTGATCCACCATTCCGGCGTGAAGCACTTTTGACTCAAAGTCAAGGTTACTGCCTTCTTGTCCTGTGTGGGTTGCTGACAAGAGATGAGTAACCTGTTTTTCCAAGTAATCCAAAACGTCTTCTAGATCCCTGAGGGTTTTCGGTCGGACGCCACAGACTAAGCGGGTGACCGGAGCCTCAACTTCAATGTTCAAACCTCCGACATCGATGGAGTGCCTCGGACCAAACTTCTCAATCAAATGCTCGACTAAGTGCCTAGCGTGACCTATGTGCGTCGCGGCTCCTATGCAGCAAGCAAGAAGGACTATTCGCGATTGCTGGGCAGACATGTTCAGTCCACATGCTCCACGCTTGTCGCCCGTTAAGTCACATTTACCGAAGGTGCAAAGACAACAAACATCACAAAAAGGCAGGTAAAACGGCTTGTAACGTTGCAGAAGTTTCAAGTCCCACTCTCTTAGGTCTGTAATGGATGGAAAAGGCGTGGGACCAACTGGTTCTGCCCAAGTCTCTTCAAAGATTCTACCAATGGACACTTCAAGGTTCTTTATGGCTAGGGTGTCCGATTTTAGTTCATCTATTTTTACATGCGCGGCTCTTTTGGACAACTGGACTCACCTTTCAAGAGTTTTCATCAACTTCTTATTATGATCGTATATGGAGACTTGGAGGGGCATCTGACCTACTGCAAAGTGAGTTGCACATGCAAGGCATGGGTCGTAAGCTCTGAAAGCCATCTCTACCCTATTCAAAAGTCCTTCACTCACATTTTCACCATGTATAAGGGCTTTGGCTGCGTCTCTTATGGAGATGCATATAGCTGGACTGTTGTTTGTTGTAGCTACTATCAAGTTAACGCGCTTCATCAAGGCTTCTTCATCCAGAATGTAGTGATGAATCAAGGTGCCTCTAGCAGCTTCAACGATTCCAACTCCTTCCCCAGGAGTCCTAGGTTTGTTTCGAATATCCCTGCTCGTTATTTCCTTGTCCCTGCTCAGTTCTAAACATCTTTCCGCCACGTACAACAATTCTATCAGTCGAGCCCAGTGAAAGGCGAGGGTTGAATGGACGGGTTTTCCACCCAAGGTTTCATACATTCTCTTGTACTCTTGCTGAGCTAGGGGTGTCGCCATTCCCTCCGAAGCATTCAGTCTTCCGAGGGGTCCAACACGATAAATGCCGCTGTCTGATCCGCCGACAAAGCCTTTCCAACCAACTTTCTTTAGGTAGGGAAACTTGACATAAGTCCAAGGTTCAACACGCTCCTCAATTACATCCAAATATTCACGTGGAGCAAACTTCACAAACTCTCTGCCTTCCGGATCAACCACTCGCACTTTGCCATCGTAAAAGCCAACTTTGTTGTTTTCATCAACCATACCCATGTAATATGTTTTCAAGGTATAGGCATCGCTCAGAACCATGTCCACGTAATTCTTATTCTTCAACACCACATCGTCAAAAAGTCTCAGGCTGAATTTCGCGAACTCAACGCTGGACTCTGCCATCTTTTCGATCTCTTGCCTCTCTTCCTCGCTCAACGGTTTAGAAATGCCCCCAGGCAATCCGCATACCGGATGGGTCGCCTTTCCACCAAGAATGGCTGTGATTTTTTGTCCATAGGCTCGATGCTTGATCACTTCTTGGGCGACGTCGAGACCAACCTTCTTAATCACTCCAAAAATGTTTCTTTCACCAGCTGGAGCGTCGGGACCTACAACAAAGTCTGGTGCACCTAAGAAGTAGAAGTGAAGTGTGTGATCATAAATCATGTAGCCACAGTAAATGAGTTCCCTAAGCTTTTTAGCAGCTGAGGGAGGATCCACATTGAACGCAGCATCCAAAGCCTTTGTCGATGCGAAATGATGAGCGACAGGGCAAACGCCACAAATCCTCGAAGTTATGATCGGCATATCTTCAGCTTTTCTTCCCTCACAAAATCTTTCAAAGCCTCTAAGCTCGGGAACCTGGAAATAGGCGTTTTCTACGTTTCCCTCTTCGTTCAAGAAGATTTCTATCTTGCCGTGACCTTCGAGACGGGTGATTGGATTTATGGTTATCGTCTTTGTGCTCATTTCTTAGTTCCTCATTCAGGTACACTCGGCTTAGGCGGGCTTTCTAATCGCTCTTTTCGCTCCAAGAAACGTTCGATTTTCTTGACGATTTCCGTAAATGCCTTTGTTGCAGAAGAATCGGCATGTTCAGTTATGAAAGGCACTCCGTTATCAGAGTCACGACAAATCTCAGGGTCTATTGGAATTCGTCCCAAGAAAGGAACAGACAAATCATCTGCTATCTTTTTTCCTCCTCCCACCTTGAAAATGTCGATCTCCGCTCCACATTTTGGGCAGACGAAGCCGCTCATGTTTTCGATAACGCCGATGACGGGAATGCCCAGTTTCCTAGAGAAGGTCACAGCCTTCTTAACCACTATCTGGGAAACCTCTGAGGCGATGGTGACTATTACCACCCCATCCATCTCCGGAATAAGCTGCATGATGCTCAGAGGCTCATCTCCCGTTCCAGGGGGAAGGTCTATAAAGAGAAATTCGAGTTCTCCCCAGACGATATCCGATAAGAACTGGCTGATCGCCCTCATCTTCAGTGGGCCGCGCCAAATGACTGGTGCTTCTTCGCTTGGAAGCAGGAAGTCCATGGACACAACCTTGATTCCCATAGGACCTAATGCGGGAAAGATGCCTGCTGGACTGGCTTGAAGCCTCTGCCCGTGTAAGCCAATCATCTTCGGCACGCAGGGACCAGTTATGTCGGCGTCAAGGATGCCAACGCGGTTAACATATCCATGCATTGCAAAAGCCATTGCTAGGTTCACTGTTACAGTACTTTTGCCTACGCCGCCTTTACCGCTTATAACCGCTATCTTGCGCTTGATCCTACTCATTTTGAGCTTAAGTCTCTGTTCTTCTTCATACTTCTCTTTTCTTGGGTCAGTGCATCCATTAGCCTCTGAACAAGAATCACATTTCCCGTCGCATTCTCCATTCATGCCTATCTTCTCTCATCGTGATTGTCGTGTTATCTTCATCGTAATGTGGAGGAATAGTTTAATACATAAACTATATTAATACTTTATGTTTAGAAAATAAACAGGTGCAGCATTTGGACGAAGTTGACCGGAATATAATTTCTCAGCTTCAGCTAGATGGCCGAACAACATTAGAAGAATTGGCCAAGACTGCGGGATTCACGAGCATGGGAATCAAGAAAAGATTACAGAAACTTCTGAGTAATGACTCTCTCAAAGTGTCAGCCATGCTCAACCCGTTCTCCTTTAAACTCTCTCCAGCCATTGTATTGCTAGAAATGGAAAGCGCGGGAGCAATGCAAAACCTTCTGGATCGATTCAAAGACTGCCCGAGAGTTATCCAAATCTTCAAGACGATAGGAGGCTACAACCTAATAGGCCTAGTTATCGCTGAAGACCAAGACACTCTCGAAAGCATATCTGTTGAGAAATGCTCTTTACGAAGTAGTACTGGGATACGTAGATCAGAATTTTATCCTATCGGTGACATTTATTTCTCCCCCTTCCTTTCGGTGAGAGAACATCTTGCTCACAAGGAAAAAACAGTCGCACCCTGTAATGTTGACTGCAGACCATGTGCGCGATACAGAGACAAAAAATGCGTCGGCTGTCCAGCAACAATCCACTATAGAGGAACACTCTAGCTGGTGAATTTTCACGATTAAAAAAGACCATAGAACGCCTAAACAAATTGTTCAACTTAAAGAAGTCGATGGCGCAGAGATGATAACCCTAATGGACAACTCTGCTGATTTTCTGTCCACAATCGAATGGGAAGAAGCCCAGCAAGTTCGAAAGTGGGTGAAAGAAAGCAAAGGAGAGGAATGGATAAAAGAGCATTTCCTTTTACCCGTGGCTGAACATGGTTTTTCAATGCTGGTCCGCCTCTTTTGCAACGGTGCTTCTCACAGCGTACTATTTGACACGGGCGGAAGCCCCGAAGGAGTGGTAGCTAATGCTGATCGAATGGGGTTTGATCTATCTGAAATCGAGTCTATTGTTCTCTCTCATTGTCATTATGACCATTTCGGTGGACTATTGACAGCCCTGAAAGTTGTCAATAAGCGAAATTTGCCTATCATCGTGCGTGAAGATATGTTCAAGACCAGAGGTGTAGCTGACGTCAACGGAACGATTAGAAAACACCCGGATTTTCCTACAGATTATCAGGTGAAGCCAGCCAGATACGTTAGAACGAAGCAGCCATACCTCACAGCCGATAGAACACTTCTTGTCACAGGCGAGATTCCCCGTGAAACTGACTTTGAAAAAGGCGTTCCACAAGACAGAGTCTTGGCCAATGGCAACCCCATACTTGGATCTGGGATGATAGAGCAATTGTAATTAACTTTAAGCAGAAAGGTCTAGTAGTTATATCTGGCTGTGCTCATGCAGGCATAATCAACACGACATGTTATGCACAGCAAATCACTGGAACTGACAATGTTTTTGCAATAATGGGTGGATTCCATCTGGCTGGAAAAGAATACGAGCCAAGGATAAGCCAAACAGTCGAAAAACTGAAACGCATAAACCCCAATCTGCTAATGCCATCACACTGCACGGGCTGGAAGGGAATTTACGCTATAGCCGAAGCTATGCCTCACGCTTTCGTCTGGAATAGCGTTGGAAACCTCTACGAGTTTTGATCACGCCTAATTACAGAAAGCAATGTGTAGGTTCAAACGTGCTATCTTGATCGAGAAGCCACTACACGAGCGATGAGGTTGCATCCATTAAGTGTGGAGAACATGTGAACCACACTGGGCCAATCTCCAAGGTACTCGAGCTCTCTGGTGAATAGCCGAAACGCGAGTAAGTTCTAGTCTAATCGCTGTTGACAGCTAGTTCTCGCCCTCAGATAGTGCGCGCAAATGGAAAAATGGAAGCAACACCATAAGGATTGAAAGTTGTAAAATATTGAAATGCGCGCGCATTGGATGAAATTGCTGATAACAGAGTAGTAGACGAATTATTCTCCACAAACTGGACATTTTAAGTTAGTGCCTTCGGGTTTCTGGGGATGAACTTCGTTATCTAGTTTATCTTTTCCTCCATAACAATGATAGCATTCACACTCTTTAGAATAGCCAAGTTTTGCTTGCTTGCACTGCAATCATCTTCACTGGCTGTCTAGTGGGAGATGGAAGGCATGTGTGCAGCAATCATCTCCTCTTAGGAGACACTTGACTAGGTCTGCTTGCACTTGTTTTTCTAAAACGCCCTCCAATAACTGCTTGTCCCATGAAGCTGAGCAGTAGCAGAAGAGCGGTGTGACTTTTTCATTAGCAGTTAATGCTGCTTTAATCCAAGGGCAGTGGCAATAGGCTAATTGCTTTTCTTGTTTGGTCTTTGCTTTTTTGTGAGCCAGAGGGTTGTATGGAACCTTTGTCATGTAGATGGTGTTTCCTTTTCTTATTGGGTAATCATAGTATGAGGCTCCTTTATATGAGCGGTCGTTACGCATGATCTCCAAGAGTTTGTCAATGTTGCCGAGCTTCTTATATCGCTCCTTGAGTTTTTGAACACGACTTTTAGGGTATGTGTGCGGACATGTGGCTATCATTATTTCCTTTATTGTTTCTCTGTCAACGGAAGCCTCCAATTTTCCCATTGCTTTTCTGATCCACTCAGCTTTTTGAGTGGGGCTAGAACCTGATCCTAGTTTTCCACTGGCTTCCATCACTTCTTTTCTTACAGTTTCACCAGCAAAATGATCAATGCTTTCAGTAAATTTCTCGACCCACTTCATGTAAGATAACCTGCTAAACCTTGAAGAAGGCCTATTATAGACTAGGGCGTAATTAAGATTTTGTTGCATGCATGATGAAATTTTAATCCAACCAACCATATGGCTAGATGGGTGACAGATAGTATATCAGACATCCCATTAATATCAAGAACGTTACTATCACTACGGATCCTATTTTCTTGTTTTTCTCGAAGGAAACACCTATCATACTGAACAGAGCAGCATAGAAGACTATGATGTAGGGAACATGAATTGCCAGTATTTCTCTGAATGGAATCTTGAGGATATAATCTAACAGCAATTCCAGAAAGAGATAGAAGAGAATAAATGCGTGAGATATTATCGTCCTTTTTTTCGCCTTCTTCCTCACATAACCTAACAATGTGATAGTAAAAGGAACCATCAGAGAAATAATAATACCACCACATACTTGCACAATTACCATTTCACCAAGTTTTGTTGCAATGTACAAAGCGCTCACAGAAATATTGAAAACAAGAGAAGAACAAATGAATACGACATCAATTAATCTATTCATATTCATCAGTCGGTCTTTATTCCGTTAATTATTTTTGGGGTCGGGATAAAACTTTACCCCAACAACAACAAATCACTTCGATTCAGCTATAACTTTTCCGCATAGTTTGTTCATCGCAATTTCGGTTGGTTGGGGTAAAGTTATATCAACCAACCCAAAAACTATCTGGAGGCGTTTTTTTCCAAGTCGCTCGAAAATCTTCTTAAACAACTCAACATTCTCAATAGCTTTGGCTATGGCTTCCGTCTTCTCTTCTTCAGACATGGGATGAAGTATCTGTTTGGCAAGCTGAGTAATAGTCAATTCCCCTCTTCCAGAAACTAGACCATATCGCCTCAGAGCAGTAATTTTTCCAATGTAACCACCGCTTTTGACAGTCTTATGACCCAACGCCGCTGCAAGAGTCGCTTGAATCTCGACCTTCCCCTTGAATCGCTCCTCAATTATCTGTGTGATTTGTATGCAATCAGTTATTTTCATTTAGGAATATTCAAAATTTCCTTTTTTCGCCATTAGGTTGCAGTTTGCGGGTTGAATTAGCTGGCGAATCCTTGCTTTAGTTGTCAAGAATAAAGCCAAGTTGTGATTGCTCTGTGCGACACACGTAGAGTTTTTAGAGCAAGGAAAAAAACAAAAATCACTACCAAGATAAGCATGATTCCACTGAACGCGGGATGCAGACGCACCAAGAACGGAAAATACAACAAGTAAAGAACCACAATTGAAAGCATGTAAAGTATTTGTTTTGAAACAGCGACAGCGTTCTCTTTGGCTAATCCTCTCTTAATCAGGTATTTTCGTGCGGGAAAAACCGAGAATGTGTCAATCAGATTCTTAAAGCCGGAAATCGCTCTTGAAACGAGAATTGTAAAGGCAACAAGAACGATTAGAGTGCATACTAATTCAGCATTCCATCCTATCGAGGATGCCATCGGAATAAAAACCAGTACTCCGAAAAGCCAAATCAACATAGCCGACAAAAGAAGATGCAAAGTTTTTGCACCATAAAGTCTAAGGGCTTGCTTGAAATTTGTTATTTCTTCAGCTGTGCTCATTTTCTTTGCACTTCCAATGGTATGCATTAATATTTTCAAAAAAATTGGGGGTTTGAGTTTTTATTTCTTTTTTGCCTGCTTCTCCAGTTCGTTAGCCGCTTTTGAAGTGTATTTGCCAACAATGTTTGCTACTGCGCGGGTGCTTCTGTACAAAGCGAATATCGCCCAGATCACGATGAGTATCAGTAGGATTGCTGGAATTGCCGTGTGTATAGTTGCAAGATAATCCACGAAAAGCAGGTATGACAGTGACACTATGACAACGTATAGGACGCCGTCTAGGGCGGTTCGGTAGTTGTCGTATTCTGCTTTTTGCACTTCACCGCTGGCTTTTCCGAAGTGATAAGCCATTATTCCTGCCAAGCCACCGGTTAATCTGCGAATGTCGATGAACACGGTGAAGATTATCACTGCCAATGCCACAGCGATGATTGCGCCGACTATTCCTGCTACTGGATAGCCTAATAGTTGCTCTGTTAACCCTTGGGCTATGGGAACAAAAATTAATCGTCCTGCAAGCCATATGAGTATAGCTGCGCCGACAGATAGCACTACTCGTGCACCTACCTGCCGCATCGCTCTTGCAGATTCCTCGTACATCTCCGCTCCGAACTTTTCGCTTTCGTCTTCACTTGCTGCCTTGACCACTGGTTCTTTTTTTTCACCCATGGTAAAACCTCCTCGACCTATAATGGATAGCGACAACTTATAAGTATTTCTAAGCTAGAAAACGAGAAAGTTACATTCTATTAGGATAAAAGCTTAAATAATTTGTCATACTTTCCTCTATGTATGTGTGGGTTATGCCAGGAAAAAGTATTGATGCGTTAGATATTGAACTTTTGAAGCAGTTACTTGAGGATAGTCGACAGACTAGCAAAGAATTGGCATCAAAGTTGAAGGCGCATAAAGACACTGTACGAAAGCGAATAAGCAATCTAGTCAGTAAAGGAGTAATTGAACGTTTCACGATAACAATTAATCAGAGTAAATTGGCTGAACTGTATCCTTCGATATGGCGAGTTATTTTTTCAGTCGCGGTTCTTAGAGATCGAGATGCCCTTGTTAGAGAGTTGCTTGACAATCCGAACGTAGTTGAGATCGATGAAGCCAGTCCAGCTGCAATTCACGATATAATAGTGTACACCCAATTCAGAGATGCTAACGAGTTTGACGAGTTTGCGCATTATGTAAAATCAAAATCGAATATTGATCCGACCAAACTCGATGTGACACCTATCCATAAGCAGCATCTGAGAAGAAGGAGAATCATTACCGCAATATCTAACAGCAAAAAATAGAGATTAAGTGAATCTCTAAGATTTACAAATAGCATACACTCGAATGACAACTATTCGTAGAGCATTATTCGCTAAACAAATGAATAAGGATCAGGATGGAATCTCGGAAGAAATCGAGATTGAAAGATAAAGGGAAAAGCTTTGCAGAAACAAGGAAGATGTTCGCAGTATTGAAGGAACCATAAAGAGAGATCGCCATCTCTCTTCGCGGATATTCGTAGTGCCCGACCTTGTAGATGTGAACGAAATGCAGGCTAGAGTCGATCAAGCTGTCGCTTTGGGAAAAGATGTAGTTCTTACGAGCGCATCAAATCGATTCTGGGAAGGTGTAAATATCAATGGTTTACGACTTGTCTTAATTGATGCCTTGCCGTATCCATCGCCTGAACCTCTAGAAAGGCGCACTCGTGGTCATTGGCGTAGCTCACGCATGTTTCGCTTTATGATAAGAAGATTGCAGCAAGGTATAGGTCGACTAGTGCGACATGAGAAAGAGTGGGGGATTGCTTTAGTGATTGATGGTAGATTCAATGCTCAATGGCGAACGATAAGATCTGCTGTACCAAATTACATGCAAAATGTTTCCTTTGTTCCTCGAAGTGAAGTGTCAAGAAAAATAAAAAGTGTAGCACAAGAGTACTCAGAATGACAAGACAATATTCAGGCTTCTAGCCCACCGCCAAAACATTCATGAGCCATTCATAACTATAAAACTTTACCCCACACACAGGGCGTGAGTGAATGAAGCGCGCGCCAATGCTTAAATCGATGACTGCAAAGGTTTGCAAGGGGAAATATCCGTGGGAATAATAGATTCTATTAAGCGGGAATTTTCGTTCATAACTGGCAATTACAGAATTCTAGTCATCAGCTGGATAATAATGGATCTTGCTAACGAAATGCCCTCGCCGAATTTTCAGTATTATGTTCAGGAGGTTTTAGGCGGTAGCGGACTGGCACTTGGGTTGATAGGGCTGGTTGCGTTCCTTTGCAATGCTGCTGTGGCTTTTCCGGGCGGCTACTTGGCTGACAAGTATGGCAGACGTTGGCTCATAACTACTATGACCTTCGGGATGGCGTCTTCATTCCTTCTCTTTGCATTCGCCCCGACATGGCACTTTATTCTCTTGGGAACAGCGGCAAACAGTCTCTGTCTCATTTATCAGCCAGCCCTTTTTTCGATGATTCAGGATTCCCTTCCCCCTGAACGTAGAGGCATGGGATCATCCATCATTCAGCTCATTCACAGCACCTTCAACACTCCCGGTCCTGCAATAGCTGGCCTCCTCCTTTTGCAGTTTGGACTGGAATGGAGCATGAGAATAATCTATTTGACAATGACGGCTCTGTTTCTTACAGCGGCCGTCTGGCGTCTGAGACTAAAGGAGACTATGCACAGCACAGAGCCGATCCGCTTCCGCTACTTCATTTCATCTTACCCCAAAGCCATAAAAGAGAGCTTCGGAATGTGGAAAACGCTGCCACGTTCAATGTTCTGGCTTGCCGTCTCCCAGATTCTCACAATGCTTGGGCTATCAATGTTCTTCGTAATCAACGCAGTCTATGCAAGAGATGTGCTTTTGATTCCCAAATCCCAGTGGTGGCTTGTCTTCATACCCCTGACAATTACGATGATCGTCGCCTCCATTCCAGTCGGTAAGGCGATCGATAAGTTCGGAAGAAAAATTCCGTTGATCCTTGGACTAGTTGTGTTCGACGCTGGTCTTACGGCATTCATTGTAGGCGATCTTCTTCTTGTATCAATAGCGATGATTTTCTTCGGCCTAGGGCAATTACTTGTGATGTCCTCCTCGATGGCTCTGGCATCAGACCTAGTAGAACGAGAATACAGAGGCAAAGTAAACGGGTTCATAAACTTCATGGGCTACATAGCAATGGGGTTTGGCATGCTTCTGGGCAACTATTTATACATAGCTTTTACACCGCAGCTACCATTCTATGCGGCTTTGGCGATAACAATCCCTGCGTTCGTCATAATCATATTTCTAGTAAAAGAAGCACATCCCAAGTGATTCTGAACACGCGAGTTTTTGAGGAAGAAACCAGATAGAGCTCTCAGAAACTAGCGAACGCGCGATTGTTAGAAGAAGTCCAAGATTGTTGGTTTGGTTTGGATAAAACTTTACCAACAACAACCAACCCCTACATAATTTGGATACTATTTTTATGAAGTTGACAGTTTTAAACCCTTAATCAAGATCCAGTGCGGGGGGTTAGGTTTATACTTACGTTTAAAACTGTCAAATTCGTTCAAACGTATGCTGAACCAACGAGTACACCATGTCAAGGTCGAGTTTGTACCAGCGACAAGTGGAGATGTCTCCCGAAAAGTCCACTCTTAGTCTGGATTTCTCACTTTTCCCAATAGGCAGTAATTAATCAGTTGCCTAAAAGGACTGATAGAAGAAACCTCTATTCTAATGCTTTCTTCAAGTGGTTCTTGTCAGTATTTTTGGTTCTTTCCATTCGTCTCTGAGGATGCTGTAGAGATTGGAATCAGTCCATACTCCTCTCACGAAGGATGACTTTCGGGAAGTCCCTTCTATTCTGAAGCCTGCTTTCTCCAAAACCCTTTGGGATGCTTTGTTCCTCACATTTGTTGCCCCCTGTATGCGAAAGATGTTCCTTGAGAGAAATAGATAATCAACCATTAACTGAACCGCTTCCGTTCCATATCCTCTCCCCCTTTCGCTGGGAGCAATATTGTAACCAATATCCAGAATCCCAGATGGCTGATTAGCTATATGCCAGATAATTCCTATTCTGGTTCCGTCCTTCTTCTGAATGATGAACGTCTTCGTCTCACACAAAATTTGCAAGTTCGAAGGATTATCAAATCCCTTCATCAATTCTGACTTCGAATACTGCTCAATGGGGACGTATTCTCCCTCGAAATTTAAGTCATTGATGGATTCAACAAGAAAATCAATGTCATCCTTCTCGGCAACCCTTAGATTCACGTTCTTGCCTTCAAGCAATCCTGACACCACTTCTGATAATCAATTCTAGAAGTTTTGGCTATAACTTTTCCGCAAAATCTGCTTTTCAGACTCCCCTTTTGAGGAGTCGTAGTTTGTGACCTAGAATTTCAACGGTATCTTGTCTTTCGGGAAAGTCATTCATGGTAAGGTCTTTTCTGAGTTCGAGCATGTTGAGTGTGTCATAACCGTTGTGAATAAGATACTTGATAGAAACAGAGTGCTTGGGCTCAACTGTCAGGTAAATAGAGGTTTCTCCGTTCTTCAACACCAAATCCTCACAACTTGTGAGCAGCTTACTGCCTAGTCCATTCCTTCTAAACGGTTTTTTCACAAAAACCTCTCTGACAAAATATGCACCTTCCCAAAACTGCACTCGGGCAAAACCGACCAGTTCTCTATGATTTTCAGCTAAGAAAACATAGGACTTGCCTTCCAAACTCTCTCTAGCCACTCGATCTGCCTCTTTCTTGTCAAGTCTCGATCTTTGACCCTGCGATTCACGGAGTTCATTATAAAAGTCCATATACAAAGACGATAAATGATCAAAATCGCTTGCTTGAAATCTTCTAATCACAACTTCTCCTATCCCACTCTCAAACGCGCTTTTCTTATGTCCAGCCAATCAGTGTCACCATTTGCGTGATATACAAGTTCGGCTATAACTTTTCCGCAAAACCGAGACTGCTCATCTATCGCAGTTTTGGTGGTGGTGGGGGTAAAGTTTTATGAAAAACCCCATACCACAATTCTGACGGGCAAGCTGTCGCTGGCGTGACGCATGCCTAGGCTGCAACTCTCAGTTAGGATGAGGTTTAAACTCTTGGTTCAGTGGTTGTTGGGGTAAAGTTTTATAGTTATGAAAGGCTCATGAATGCTTTGGCGGTGGGTCTTAGGCGGGGGGCTAGGGGTCCCTTGCACCGTAAACCCTCTATATGACGGGCCGAAAGCTGAGGCTGAGGCGCCTAAGGTCGCTGAGACCCTCATTTCCGAAGCGAAGACTATCCGTCCTTTGGGGCTGGCGGTCGTTGAGCAGCTTTCGTAGGAGAGCTGTCTTCAGTGTTTGCCAGGTGAATCCGGCCAGGCCCGGGAGGGAGCAACCTAAGTCTGGGCGTTCAGCGCTCAAGGGGGCGCGGGTACGAGCATAGGGCTTGAGGGCTAGGCGGATTCTGGGCGTCAAACCCCAGTGGCCTGCCGCCTTTCTTAACTCTACAAGACCCAACTGACCCATAGTAAACCCTTTTTCCTACGCGCAAGTCAGAGTCAAGGTCAACCTATGTACAAGAAAGTGGTAGCTCTTCCAAAAAGCAAGAGTTTTGGAAAATGCTAAATGTTGTGTGCGTTAATCTAATGCTGTTGGATGTATAGGCTATGGGCTTCAACGAAGTTCGCAAAGACTATTTACTTGAGCGCTGGGTTGTGATCGCCACCGAACGCGGTCGCAGACCCACAGACTTTGCAAAAAAAGAAAGAGAACAAGCCAAAACCAGCGTTTGTCCCATGTGTCCGGGCAACGAGCACATGACTCCACCGGCAGTTCTAGCCTATCTGAAATCGGGCAGGAGTATTAAGAAAGCCAAGGATAAGAATGGTTCTAGACATAAGAACTGGCTAATTCGCTGCGTTCCAAATCTTTATCCAGCATTTGCTCCACCAAAAGAAAAACTCACACAAAAGCAAATAATGAAAAATGACAATTTAGCTGTAGCTGTTGGTCATCATGAAGTTCTAATCGAATCACCAAATCATGATGAACACCCAGCGAATGCAAGAATTCCGCAGCTAACACACGTTATAAACGGCTACATCGACAGACTGCGCGAATTTTCTGCAAAACCATACGTGCGATATATTTCCATTTTCCGCAACCACGGCATAGAAGCTGGAACATCACTTTCGCACGCTCACAGTCAAATTATTGCAATGCCGTTCACTCCGCAGATTGTGGAGCAAGAGCTTAATGCGAGCAAAAGATTCTGGAAACAAAAAAAGAAATGTGTTTTCTGCGAAATTATGAAAAATGAGCTCGACGGTCCAAGAATGATTCTCGAAAATTCGCGATTTGTCGTTTTCGCCCCTTACGCAAGTGTCAACCCTATTGAGTTTTGGATAATTCCCAAGAAACATCAAACTACTTTGCTTGACTTGTCACCAACTGAAGTGAAAGCTTTTGCTGAAACATTGAAGACGTGTCTCGGTGGATTAAAGAGGGTAGTGAATGATCCACCCTATAATTACGGTTTCCACCTAACCATGAACAAAGATGCGCGTGATTATTATCATTGGCATTTGGAGGTCTATCCTAAACTGGCTGTTTGGGCTGGATTCGAAAAAAGCACAGGCGTGTACATAAACACAGTGACTCCAGAAAATGCAGCAGAAAGTCTTAGAAAGACGATTTCATCTTAGCGTCTGCAAGACTTCTTTTTCATATCTTGGTCGGGCTTGCATAACGTCTTCCACATAAGCTCGTAGTGGTTCGGCTATGCTCCACGCTTGAGATATGCATCCTCCGGGATTGTGCGGTTGGTCTCCATCAAAGATTTCGCTTATGGTTCCGAGTCCAGCCTTGAGAATCTGTTCATTGAATAATGGCAGAAGAAAATTTTTCAGCGCATATTCCCGTCTATATTCCGCGTGGCCTTTGGTTTTCAGGAATGCTGTTGTAAAAGGACCTAGTAACCATGGCCATGTTGTGCCGTTATGGTAGGCTTCATCTCTGCTTCTTCGGTTTCCAGCGTAAGCTCCAACGTATTTTGGATCGTTTTTCGCCAAGGTTCTCAAGCCATATGGCGTCAGAAGCTCACGATGCACGGCGTCAACAACTTTTTCGCCTTTGACGGTGTCCAGCATGGTGAAATCCAAGGCAACTGCAATAATTTGATTAGGCCTCAAAGAACCATTCCGCTGATGTTCGTTTACAACATCAAACAAACAGTTGTTTTCCGAATTCCAGAATTTCTCAACAAAGCTTTCTTTGGTCCTTTCAGCTGCTGAAGCGTATTTTTCTGCTTCTTTTTTCTCATGAAATCTGTTTGCCAAGAGCTCCATGGTTCTTAATGTGTTGTACCATAAGGCTTGAATCTCAACCGCTTTTCCAGCCCTGGGAGTTGCTGGTTGACCGTCCACTGTAGCGTCCATCCATGTCAGTTGAGGATCATGAGAAAGAAGTCCATCATTATCCACACGTATGCCAAAACCAGTTCCTTTAACGTGATTTTCGACAATTACCTTAAGGTCTTCCCACAACTGTTCTTGAACAAATCTAAAATCGCTTGTGTATTTTAAGTACTGTAACGACGCATTCACGTACCACAATGTCGCATCGACAGCGTTATAGGCCAAATGTTGAGCTTGATCTGGAATAAAGTTTGGAATTAAACCATCCTTGCAACGTTTTCTGAAAAATAGAAAAACTTTTCTTGCATCCTCAAATCTTCCAGTCAAGAGCATCAATCCAGGCAAAGAAATAAACGTGTCTCGTCCCCACGCCTCAAACCAGTGATATCCAGCGATAATGGATCTTTGCTCATCATTCACTCCATTAACCATAAACATGTCTGCAGCCAAAATAGCCCAGTTTAACCAATCATTTGTGGGAGTTCCTTTGTGCTCCTCGTAGAATCTCGTCAATAAATCCTCGCGGTATTTTATTTCTCTCTCTTGCAGGTCTTCTATGTCATAAATGGTGAAAGGTAGTTCAGCCAAGATTTTTCTTGCAACATCCTCATTTTCATCTGCAACCATGATGAATGCAAATTTTTCAGCTTCATTGGCGTTTAAGCTTGTTTCAAAATATCCAGGTCTGTAGCAATCGTCTAGACTACTTTCTCCACGCGCAGCCTCTTCTCGATAGTATATCTTCTCAATCCATTCTCCTATAGCATGATAACGTCCATTTGTTGCTCTCATAACTAACACGGACTTTGGAAGACCAAATTGCATTTGCGCCTCTTTATTGTCTTGTTTCTGAGCAAATTCCCAAGGAATTTTCCACCTGTTTGTTACGGAGTGAAAATGTCGTCCGTTGATAAGTGGGAAAACTCGGGTTTTGATGCTGAAGCTGCTTTTATTCGAAACATTGTAAAGAGCTATTACCGCGTTTTTCTCATGAGGCATTAAGATGGTTTTTTCCACTTTCACTTTGTCCACTGCATAAGAATATCTTGGAAAAGGAGAGACTGAAAACTCTTTGAGGAACATGTGTCCTTTTGGGAAAACTCCGTTTTGGAACTCGTTAGCGCCAAGCGGATAAGTATTGTTTCCAATGCTTATTTCCTCGTCCAATTTTGCGAGGGACACTCTGCGGTCTCCCGGCGGATGAAAAGCAGCAACAAGCAACCCGTGGTATTTTCTTGTGTTTATGCTCAAAACTGTCGAAGACGCGTAACCGCCCAAGCCGTTTGTTATAATCCATTCTTTCTGGATTGCATTTTCGAAGCGAGAAAGCATGTCTTGGCTGAGGCTTATAGAGGGTAGCTTCATCTACGGCATCAGCTTTGCAACGTTTTTTCCTCTTGCCACACCAAAGAAGTTTGCTACAGGATTGCATTTAGTCCTAAAGAGAAGAGCGTGCGGTTTTTTAAGCTTGTACTCTGTTAGGGTTTCAGCGTAACCCATGCCTTTCGCAAAAACCAAGTCCACAGAATTGTAAGCATCTAAGAATTCTGCGGAAAGTTCTTTAAAAGCTAATCCAACAGCATCTGTTCCAGTTGTTATTATTTTGTCAGCCATTTTGCTCATTCCAGAAACTTCCGAATCTTCCAAAGTAGCATCGTTAATTATGGGTTCGCCTTTGACTCCAGCAATTACATTTAAGCCCATGTTCTTTAACTGCTCAACGAGCAAGGTGTCGAAAACTATCTCTCCGGCATTGTCAGTCAAATAGAGAACGGTGCGTGCTTTTTTGGCCAGTTCATAAATCTTGCCGATGTCGTCTATGACCAAATCCTTTCCAGCTTCTCGGAATTCTTTTCTTAGGCTGCCAAAAGTAAATCTGTGACCAGGAATGTCAAATTCCATTATGTTGCCAACTATAGCGCATAGGCATGCTTTTTTGAATCTGTCCTGTTGCGTGTAGCCTTCTTCAACAAGCTTTCTTGCGTATGGCAAAACTTTCAAGGCTTTCTCGTTGCTTGTCCTTTTGCTTCTTTTATACGGGTCGTCGTTCCCGGTGATTCTTTTTATTAAGCGGTCTCTTTTCGTGCCTAAATCCGCAGGAACAGCTGTTGGTCTAAACTCTTTGTGTAGCAAACGCAAAAGCTCGTTCATTACTCTGAAACGTAATGCAGGATTTGTTGTCGCCTCTGTGGCTTCTGCTGAGGCTCTACTGAGTATGCATGAGGCGCATTCTGCTTCGACTTTCAAGGATGCTCGACTCGCCTACGGTTTTGTTGCTTCTGCAAATTCACGTAGAATACTATATTGGTCTTTTGCTTTTACAATGCCGCTTGCAACCAAAACTCCTTTGGTGCCGAGCTTCAAAGCCGCTGCGACATCTTCTCCACTGCTTATTCCAGCTCCACACAATATTGTGACTTTTGGATTGACTTCCCTAACAAGCCTAATTGTGCCCGTAACCACTTCGGGCTTCGCCTTCGAAACAGGAATTCCAGTCCCTATAAGTTCTGGCGGCTCAATAGCTATTATGTCTGGTTTGAGCGTTGCAACTGCCGCGCTTATAACTGGATTGTTGGCGCAGACAACGGAAAGCAAACCGTTTTTGCGTGTCATTCTGATTACTTCGTTTACGTCTGAAAGTTTAAGCTGCCTTTCAGAATGATTGATGAGTGTTCCGATGGCTCCTGCTTCTTTAACGGATTCTGCAAGCACGTGCCCAGTATAGCTGCCAGGTGCTATTGGATCTATGTGTTGTGCGAAAACTGAAATGTCAACAGCTTTTGCGACGGTTGTTATATCTGCAAACTGAGGCGCCACTCCTATAGAAACTCCTTCTTCATTCGTTACCTTTTCGGCTTTTCTTGCAAGTGCGACCGCCCTTTGCCCAGTTGCCTCTGAATAGGTTTTGAAATTGACGATTATTATTGGCGTTTGAAATTTTCTTGCCAAGAGTTCGCCACCATTCTATCGTTAACACTGATTACTAATATCGTTTTAGAATAAAAATTGGTAATCTATTAATCAGTGCTATTTTTTACGTTTTGGCGAATTTCTTGCTGGTACAAAAACAGCCGCTGCGATTGTGGTTGTCCACAAGCCGCCTTTGTCTCCTGTTGCAGATTGCGTTATGTTGGTTGTTTTGATTATCAATCCACTGGTTTTGAACAATTGCTTTCTCTCGTCCCATGCGGTTTCTGGGTCAAACTGGATTCCCATGGTTGTTGCAAGCATTGTTGCAGCCAAATCTTCTGCATAATCCCCCGCCGCTTCGTATGTCTGTCCAGAGGAATGATGCTCAGAAAGATAGCCATAATTGTTCTTGCCCGATGGGATGGCTACACCTATTGATGCTGCAATGAGTCTGTGCGGCTCGTTTGTCGAGTTCCTAGCCAAAACAACGAAAGTTATTTCTCCAGGCTTTACGATTTCTAAGCCTCTTTCTCTGGGCATCAATTTGCAGCCAGGTGGTATTATGCTCGAAACATTGACTATGTTACAATGCTCTATTCCAGCGTTTCTCAAGGCTAATTCAAAAGATTGCAGTTGCTCTTTGTGTTTGCCAACACCTTTGGTTAGAAAGAAATTTTTAGGAATCATTTTGCAAGTAGATTCACAGAATCTGCTTATTAATCTTTTGTTTTTGGCAAACGCTATCTTGTCTGGGTTAGTTGCGTTAGAGAAAAGAATAACAAGTCTTACACATAATTACTTTGAGGTTTAGCCAAGTGCCGCTTCATCACAGAATATTCAGGGACGAGACAAAACTCGACATCAACTTTATCCCTTACAGGCTTCCACATAGAAGTAGAGAACTGAATCTACTAATGGAATTTTTCAGTTTTGCGCTACAGTTTCCTGGAAAAATGAGTCAAAGGATCATGATAACCGGCAATGTTGGCTCGGGCAAAACTGCCCTTTCCCAACGTTTCGGAGCAGACATAACTCGGGAAGCTAATAAGCGTGGGATAAATCTGTGCTACATTCACGTTAATTGCCGCGAATATCGTGGAAGCCTCTTTCTCATCCTGCACCACGTAATTTCCGTTTTTCACCCAAACTTTCCGAAACGCGGCTACTCTGCTGAAGAGCTTCTGCGCATGCTCTTAAAGACGTTGGATGATAAAAGTGCTTTTGTGATCTTGACTTTAGACGAATTTGAAAGCCTAGTTGATAGAGAAGGCTCAGAAGCTGTTTACAAACTCACGCGTTTGCAGGAAATAAGGCAGAGTAAGCCTCAAACGCTTTCACTCATATGCATTCTACGAAATTTGAAAGTGATTGAACAGCTAGACGCCAGCACGAGAAGCACTTTACAGTCCAACATAATCAATCTTGAAAATTATTCAAAACAGCAACTCATCGACATTCTCAATGACCGTGTTTCGCTTGCCTTCAAGCCTTCAACCGTGTCAGAAGATACCATCGGCCTGATTGCTGAACTCTCCTTTTCCGAAGGTGGAAACGCCCGTTTCGGCATCGAATTGCTCTGGCGGGCCGGAAAATACGCAGATGCTGAAGATCTGAACATTGTCGCGCCGGAGTGTGCTCGAAAAGCTGTTTCAAGCATTTACCCCATCATGCGGAAAAGCGACTTATCCCTTCTAAGCGTTCACGAAAAGCTCTTCTTGCTTGCTTTAGCCAGATTCTTCGAGAAGAGTCAGAAGGTTTATGTTTCTTTTACAGAAGCCGAACAAGCCTATGCTGTTGCATGTGAAGAATTTATTGTTCAGCCACACAGCCACACGCAACTCTGGAAATACCTTCAGAACCTTTCGAATTTGAATATAGTGAAGACCGAATCTTCCACTGGGGGCTCTCGAGGAAGGGTGACACTTATTTCTCTTCTCAGAATTTCAGCCCACGAACTAAAGAAGGAATTGAGTGCTCTCTTAGAAAAGGAGGAGGCTTGAAGGCAACATGGATTTTGAGGATGTTTTCTGCTCAAAACTCAGGATGAAAATACTTAAAATTATATCAAATGTCGGTGAACTTAACGTTTCTGAGATTGCACGCAGAATAGGGGCAAACTATGGAACTACAAATAAGCATCTAGAAATTTTGGAAGGTGAAGGTATTCTTCTGCATAAAATGTTTGGGAGGATACGGTTGTATAGGCTTAATGAACGTTCACCTAAGACTAAGGCTATCCAAAACCTTATTGATGTGTGGGAGCACGCAAATAAGAAATAGGATACAACAAATATTCTTTGCTGGATGTGTGAAATTTTGATCGTGGACGAATTCAATAAGAATATTGGTGAGCTTGAAGAGATTTTACAGAAGATTGCTAGCGACATAGCTAGCGGGATGCTATTTGAAAAGCTTCCGCCTCCAGAGTTGCTGAAAAAAACTGAGAATTACATCAGCCGCCTCAGTGATTCAGTCACTCATAGTGAGGATCTTATGCTTATGCTTAAACCAGAGAAGGCTTACACCGTTAAGTCTATGTGCAAGAACTTGACTCAAACTTTGACGACTTTTAAGGAAATCTTGATTCAGAACACATCGGATCCACTTGCAAACTCTCGTTTGGCATTGGAGCAATTGAGAAAAGCTCTAGCAGACGGGTCAGACCTTCTTTTCTTGATGCGAGAAATAAGAGATAATCCTTCCCCACTCATGGCGGAAATACTTGCAGTTAAGAGAGCCTCAGAGGCAAAGGGTTCAGTTGTAAGCATACACGCCTCAGAGGATGTTCAGCCTTTAATCAAATATGTTCTAGGCCGCGTTGATGATTTAAGAGAAGCGCTAATGGGTTTGGAAAAGAAAGTCGGCGAAATGAAGCAAGTTATGCGAGAGCTTCAAGAGGAAAGTCTGAAAGTCCTTTCGAGCAAGACCTCTGGGCAGCCTTCAGAATCTGAAAACAAAACAGAAAATAAGCAGCTTTCCATGTCGAACTTCAAAGGAGCAGAAAACTGAGGAGAATGCAACATGACAATGGTTGACATATCTGATAAACCAGAAGTTTTTCGTGAGGCAACCGCAACTGGGACTATTAGGCTGAAATCAAATACCATACGTTTGATCAATGAAGGAAAAGTTGAAAAAGGAGACCCACTTTACACAGCGAAGGTTGCAGGGATTCTGGCCGCCAAGGAAACAGGCGCTTTGATTCCTTTTTGTCATCCGCTACCATTGACTAAAGTGGATGTCAAGATAGCAATCTTGAACAAGTCTACAGTCCAAGTTATTTCTAATGTAAAGACGAAAGCCCAGACTGGAGTTGAGATGGAAGCCCTTGTTGCAACGACCATCAGCCTTTTAACAATTTGGGACATGGTAAAGCAATATGAAAAAGATGCCACGGGGCAGTATCCAGCTACCTGCATTGAAAAAGTCCGTGTCGTGAAAAAGATTAAAGAAGGTTCGTCTGTTGAGCGAAAGCGCAAGAAAGCATAAGGCTGAAGCGCCCAGAAAACTGAATTTTGGAATTTTTATCTGCAGTACATCCCGGCATCAACAATTGAAAAAAAGCAAGCGAGTGAAAGATCTCTCAGGAGATTTGATTGAGTCTTTTCTGAAAAATGCAGGACATACAATAAGTTTTAGAAAGCTTATTCCAGACGACAAAGTTTCCATTGAAGAAGCTGTGCGCCAAGCATTGGCCTCTACCAAGTTGGATGCTGTTGTTTTCAGCGGTGGCACTGGTATAGCCCCGTCTGACATAACTATTGAGACCGTTTTCCCTTTTCTGGAGAAGGTTTTGCCGGGGTTCGGTGAGATTTTTAGGCGTCTAAGTTTTGATGAAGTCGGCTCTGCGGCGGTTTTGTCTCGTGCGGTCGCAGGAGTGGCAAAAGGCAAGGCGTTTTTCTGTGTTCCAGGCTCGCCTGACGCGGTTAGGCTTTGCTTTGAAAAGCTTATATTACCGGAAGCCCCCCACATCGTTAAGCATGCACGGGAATAACGATGACTCTAAAAGACAATCATGGACGTCCCCTACTTAATTTGCGTGTTGCAATTACACGACGCTGCAATTTACGTTGTCAATACTGCCATATGGAAGGCGAAGAAACAATTCCAGAAAATTCTATGGATGAAATGACAGTTGACGAAATCGTCCGCATTGTAAGAATCGCTGTTGAATTAGGCATTTCTAAGGTGAAATTAACAGGCGGAGAACCTCTCATGCGCAAGGATGTCTTAGAGATTGTCAAAGGTATAGCTGCATTACCAGGCTTGAGAGACCTTTCCATGACAACTAACGGGACTATGCTTGCTTCATTAGCACAAGAATTGCATGCAAGTGGCCTAAAACGCGTAAACGTTAGTTTTCCAACTTTGGACAAAGAAGTCTATAACAAATTGACTGGTGGCAGATTAGAAGGTGTTTCTGAAGGCATCAGAGCCGCCGTCAATGTTGGTTTTTATCCCGTTAAGCTTAACATGATTGTTTTGAAGGGAGTAAACGATTATGCTGTTCCCGAAATTATCGATTTTGCCAGGGAAACTGGAACTATTCTGCAGCTAATTGAGCTTGAGCCAATAAACATAAGTGACGAGTATTATTCTGCGTACCATAAATCAATGGATGAATACGAAGACATGTTAAGGCAGAAGGCAGTGACTGTTGAAACTAGGCAGTATATGCAAAATCGTCTCATCTATCACTTGCCAGATGCGAAGGTTGAAGTTATACATCCCACAGAAAACATGGAATTTTGCATGAACTGCACACGCCTACGCTTGACAAGCGATGGAAAACTCAAGCCTTGCCTTATGAGAAATGATAATTTGGTAAACGTTATAAAAGCCGTCAGAAACGGGGCAGACGACAGAGAATTGATAAAACTGTTTGAGCTGGCAAATCAAAGACGGCAACCGTATAACTAGAGAAAAATTTATCTGCAAATTCTGTCAAGTTTTTTGGACGGAAAATTACCAGAATGAATGGATTGGCTTCGCGCTAGAAAACAAGAGTGGTTGAAAAATGAGGATTTTGACTTATAGAGATTTAGAATCGAAGAGTGACCTTTTGCCGTTGTTGGACAACTCTTTTGGTTGGCCATTCAACCCAAGAACGTATGAGAAGCTTGTCAAGATTGATTCTAGACTTAGGAACAGTTCAGTTGGCTTCTGCGCATTGGAAGATGGACGCGCGGTTGGATTTGTTGGGGTGATGGATTTGGCTACCCGAACTCTGGAAAAGAACATTGAATATGTTGGGGGCATTTATGGCGTTGCCACCTTGCCGAACTACGCGAGGAGAGGAGTCTCCACAGCACTAATGAATAGAGCACATCAGCATTTCAAAGATAAGGGCTACGCTTTTTCGTTTCTGTGCACTAACCGCACGCTTGTAGCATATGCAATGTATCAGAAGCTGGGCTATACAGATTTGCTGGAAAGACCAAGTGCGTATAAAGTGTTAGAACCCAAAAAAGCCAAATCCTCTGAGAAAAAGAAGACTCCGAAGGTTGATTTTGACAGACTTTTGAAGGTCTATGATGAATGTGTGAAAGACAAAACAGGTCTTGTTGTGCGGGATAAAGCCTATTTAACAATGCTTAAGAAGACAGTGGGGTTCAGCGACAAAGAGTGCATTATTGCTGAAAATGGATATACTATTTTCAAAAGCAATTTCGGCGGAGTTTGGAGTAAGGCAACATGGATCAGAGAACTTGTAGCATTAAACAGGAAGGAAATGAATGCGCTGTTGGATCTAGTGGAAGCACAAGCAAGTGACTTGATTCTGGACAGAGTTGTTTTAGACCAAGATCTGCTTCAAACTTACAGGTCTCGCGATTACATGATTCAGAGCAGAAGCCATGTAGTGATTATGGTTAAACCCCTAACCGCCAATGCATCGTTCAAGCAAACTTACGGCGACAAATTCTACCTAACAGACCTAGACCTCTTCTAATTAAGCGAATCAGAAGTTCAATCTATATATAAGAGCGGCTAGACGCCATAGAGGCTAATAAAATAAAAGGGCGTGTCTAGTCTCCTAACAAAGAGCTAGAGAACGGCTCCTAGATTTACAGTTCCACTATTTTGGCTTCGCGCTTAACCGTGTCAAGCAAGGCGATCGTTGATTTACCAGATAAATATCCGCAAACTTCACCTGGATTCACAACTAACGTCTCGCCTTTCAGATAAACATCTGCCTTATGCGTATGCCCATGAACGACAACATCAAAACATTCTCCATTAATTAGAGACTTCAAAAGCTCCTCCTCACTTCCATGTAACAATGCGATTTTCGCATCCTCAACAACTAATTCAGCGAAGTCCCCACGTATCTCCAAATCATTGCATTCGCCGAACCGCTTCTTTAAGAACTCACGGTCACCGTCATTGTTGCCAAAAACGCCAACAAGTTCCGCTTTCAATTCTTTAAATCTTGGAATAACAAAGGGCGCAACGTAATCGCCAGCATGAAGCACAAGCGTAACCGGCTCTTCATTCAACTTTTTTACTGCTTTCTCCACCATCGGCAAACAGTCATGCGTATCTGCCATTAAGCCCACAAGCATTTTTCCTCACCTTTTCTAACATTTCAATTTGTGGCAAATAAAGCCTTTCGGGAAGTTCTTCTCACATAGAGGTTTGTTCTAGAGAACAGTACTATTTTGGAGTGAATAATTCTGTTTTTTGTCATTTGCGCTTTCGGAAGATTTTGCCGCCGTTTTGGTAGTCGCCGGTGACATATTCGAAGCTGACTTCTACTAGCTTACAGACTTCCTCAGTATTTGTGGCTCAATTCCTTCACAATCTTAACCCGAGAAAAACCCAAACCTTTAAGCTTCAGCAATTCCAAACGCCTAGCAACCGCATCCAAACTCGCCTGCCCCCCTCAAATTGCAACTTTTCTTCAATTCGTCCAACCACGTCCGCCAATCTGAAAGGAATTAAAACACCACAAGACTTGGTTCAGCAAATCAGCTGCCTAATACACACCGCGGAAAACAAGACACCAAATATTGACATTATTGTCTTTCACTTTGAAGTATTGCGCTTCTCACATTAGCTAACCTGTTCTGTCCACGGTGTAATGGCAGCCCGGGATAAGTTCAGACTTTCCCACATACTATCGATTCGCGAGTAGAAACTAGCTTAATTGCGATTGAAACGGCAATGTTTCTGCTAGCATTTTCGCTAGTCACCCGAAAGCTCGGCATTTTTCGCAGTCATTCAAGCGTTGCACGCCTCGAGAAAAAGGAAAAATGGATTAAGCGCTTTTCAATGTTTTCTTATGTCTAACTTTGATGAAGATGAATGCCAGAATTGCTACCATGATGAAGCAGGATGTTATTGGGGTTGCTGTAGTGGGGGTGTTCACGAGGATGCTGTAGCCTCCTACTGGTATGAAAACTACTATGACTCTGTGGGTTACTGTGTCTGTTTCTGGTGTAGCGTCAAGTGCATAAACAGTCAATTCTACATAGTAATTTCCAGAATCGGTGAAGCTGTGATATACGATTGGAATGGATATTGTCGTCTTATTACCATCTCCAAAATCCCAACGGTATTCGGTTATTGGCATTTCATGCGTGCCATTCCATCCCGGCTGAGCGCTTGAAGCATCGAATTTTACAGATTCACCAACGTTTGCTATTTCAGGTATTGCTGTGAAATCTGCTATTGGACCAGCTGGTGGAACAGCGAATTCAAATACGCCAGTCAATACAGTGCTGCCGGATAAAATAATCATTTTTGTTCTGCTTGGATCCTCGTCTTCAAGCCAATGTGACCAAACGTATCCGTTGTAAGTTTCTGGCATTACAACTACGTAAGAGCCCTCAGGCATCGATCCAGTGTATGGTGTGGTTTGTGGGGCTCCATCTATGGTGAATGTTATTCCAGTTATGGGTGATGAGGTGACAGTCAATTCGCAGTATGTGAGGGGTAATCCTAAGAAGTATGCCTCCCAGTTTCCATCTTTGAGATCCTTTGTCACAACATAGACCTGATCACCAATCACTGCGAGGCCTGTGGGATGAGAGGGACACGCGTCGTCTGGTGTGATAATCTGCGAAGGAATAATTATGTTCCCGCTCGTGTCTATCTTCATGTAATACGTCTCCCTGGTTTCAGTAGCTGTGCTTGAGTAGACTATGTGAATAAAACCATAATCGTCAATCTCCGCGAAATAATCAGACCCCATTCCTGGCGCATCCTCCATTAATGTGATTCCTCCATAGTATGGAATCCAATTTGAACCATGATCTATGCTGTACTTGAACAACAATGAGTTTGGGGAAGGATATCCATTCCAAACGACGTAGACGCCTCCAGTATTGTTACACATAAGTCTTGGACGATAATCGCCGTTTTCTCGTCTTGTAATAACCATCTGAGGATCCCACGTGACTCCATCGTCTTGGCTTCGGCGGAAGTACGTCTCACCTGTCCAAGCCACGTTATACCAGTCATCACCGGTAGCATAGTATAAATAGCCCAAATCATCTGCAGCCAATGAAAGAGGCATGCCACAGTCAAACCAATTGAATGCATTGATGTTTTCAGGTGTAGTCCATGTGAGACCACCATCTTCACTTCTGGAGTACCAGACATCACCGTTATCATCGCCAGGATAGTCTGATCCATAGGCCAAATGAACTATGTTGTTCCTCCCGATGGTAATATCGTTGGTGTATAAGCACAAGTAGCCAGGAGACATGTTTTCATAAATTGGAATTGGTGCTGACCAGCTTGTTCCATCATATTTTGCATAGTAGATACCAGTAGGCGCTGTATCACGAGGCCACACAGTTTTTTGACGAGCGAAGCTCATGTGGACCTTTCCATTGTCATCCATCGCTATTGCAGCGCAATTCAGCTCATCAGTCATGACGTCGAAATCAGGATTAACGGCTATCTCAGGTGTGGTCCAAGTCTCCCCACCATCCGTACTCTTGGTGAAGTACCAATCAAATTGCCCAGCGAGATTATCCGTGAAGACGACTACAATGTAGTTAGGATCATATCTCTCATTCGCGGTGACCATCGCCCAGCGTGTCTCTGTAAGAGTATAACTCAACCTCGTGTAAGGGTCCCAGAGGAGCGGGTCAAGAGGCTGTGCAACAGTAGGTCGCATCCATATGCCCAAAATGCTTACTGGCAGTAGCATCAACATTAACACTAGGGTAGTTTTCCTAACCATCTTTCTCCCTTCTCCTCTTTTCTCTTTCAGAAACTGCGAAATCTGTATATGTCTTTTCTGTATAAATAATTTATGGAAACGTCTTCTATTATATCAGAATAGATTATTGGCCACAAAAAAAGTATTAAATGCAACAAAATTGGCCAGATGATAGGGAGTACTTTTTATTCCTTGTCTTCTTTCTCACGAAGAATCACTAGTCGATGTGTCTTTTGATTCAACCAAGCTAGCAGAAAAGTAGGAATTGGCAAAGACTATGAAGACATCACATCGGACTACGGGTTCAAACACATTTCCTATCACTACCGAGCCGAGAGTTTGAACTTAGACCTGATTGGTGATTGTAGTCGGGAGAGATTCGAACTCCCGTTTCAATTTCTATGAATCTACAATGATACAGTCATCAGGCAAATTGCATCCCAGACTTGGGTATTTAGAATATCCAAAGAAAAAGGGGAGTTGCGGGAGACGTCTCCACTAGAAGTTAGTTCTAGAGAATATTTCGATTCTTGGAATACTCAAACATGCGAAACACTGCTTAAGACATTCCAAGCCACTTGTTCATCATAGAAAACTGTTCTGAAAGAGGGATATAGAGAATGAATCCATGGGGTTCAAACCCATCCTCAAAAAGAAGAGACAAACTGTACATAGTTGCAGAAATCTTGGAAATAGCAAAAGAAGGAACTTTGAAAACCCAAATCATGTATAAGGCAAATCTGAGTTTCACACAGCTCAACGATTATCTCGGCTTCATGCTAAAAATCAACCTATTAGACAAGAATATCGAGAACGACAGAGACACATATAGAACAAGCGAGAAAGGTCTGGAATTTCTCCAACGCTACCGCGACATAACGGAACTTCTCAAAAGCGAAGCGGATAATTGCAGAAACAATGTCAAGATACCTCCTGCCCACCTTCTTAGAAGAAATTAGAAAACACGACGAATAATTGAACAGCCACTGCGAAGAAGCAATAATGGATTTTTGCTATTTGAGTTTCTGTTCCGTCAGATAATTCTTAACTCTCTCTTTTAATGATGGAAACTCGTCTAACATGGCCTTTATGACTTGCCAGCGGATTTCCTCACTTCTAGAGCTAACGTTCATGTTTCAGGCATCCCAAGTATTATGTAGCAATAAACCATATAAACTTTTATTTCCACCCATGATATATCAACAAAAAAGAAAAAGGGGAAGTTTAGCGGACGCTTACAATGTTGACTGTTTTCTTTCGCATCTTAACTGCTGCCACTGCCATTGCTATTGCGATAGTGGCTCCTATTAGAATCATCAGCAGATTAGTCGACAACCACGGAACAACATTCTCAACACCGATGGAAGGATCATGCTCCAAAGTATTGCTGCTGAAGTATGGATAGCCAATGAACAGGCGCATGTGGTTTCCCGCTGAAATATACGCTGCCGTTACATTAACTATGGATTTCTCCTGAGTCGTGGAATTAATGACTACCGCGGTGTTGACAAAGTCGAAGAAACCAGCCAATGTTTGGCTTCCTCTGGCAAAGCGAAGTCTGAAGCGCTCATGCAGGCGAGTCCTGACGTTTAGAGGCGCAGTTGTACTACCTACATTGTTTCGCAACTGAATCCTTTGTCCTCCCGCGATTATGTCTGACGTGTCTGAGTTAGTTTCAACTGGCTCGAGCGGAGCAGTGTAACTACTTTGAGGCAGAACTTGTAGCGTAGAATTCGCGTCTTGCTCTGCAATTGGAAATTCTTCAATGTTTATAGATGCCATGTCAATCCATAACGCTAGACCAGCGCGTAGTTTTGGAACAGTTATGTCGAATTCTTCTTGTAGAGTTTCGAAGAGGCTGTTGAGCTTGTCGATGTTCCATTCCCAGTTTTGTATTATCAAATCCATCTTCAGTTCTCCAGGTTTTACTGTGTAGTTGTATAGATCATAGACGTTTTCTGTGGCTTCTGTCGCGTAGAATCTACATCGAATTATTACGTTGCCTTCAGCAAAATCAAATATCGCAGGCGCATCTGTGAGTGTGAAGTTGAAGGAAATGTATGAGACGCCGTCTTCCCTTGTAACGTTAATTGGACCAGTGAGGTTCCAACGACAAGCGCTGAAAGGCAGATAGGCCGGATGTAAACCTAAGAGCCATCCAAAGTATTCTGTGATTCTGTTTCTTATTTGAGTTTGATGTGGACCTTGAGAGGCGTATTTTGCTTCTAATCGCTCTCGTATTGTCAACTGGTTGGCTTCATACATTTTAGTATAGTACTCGTAGTCAATCGTCATGTATTCAATTAGGCCCTTATACTTCACAACATAGATATTGTCTGTGTCATTTGAATACCACCAAAGAAACATTGGCTTCTTTCCACCAGAAGGAAACAGTATAGTGATGAGGTCTGTTTTGATCTTCCACCAGTGTGCTCCATATTGATCAACTTGTACTTTGCTAATATCGCCGTTGCCGTCTGAGCCATTCACATTGTTTATTAGTAACGCTGGCGTCGCTATCGACAGTAAAAGAAGCGCCAAAGTTGTGCTTATTATCGCTTTTTTCGTGTTTTTCACGGTTCTTCACCAAAAATAAATACGTAGAACGGCTTATTAAGAAAACCGTTTCGAAAAAAACCGAATATTGCCTTTCCAGAGTTCTAGAAATCTCGAACTTTATGTGAAGCGTCCTATCATGAACAGTATCGCTATGTTCAGGTAGATGGCTGTCAGGCTTATGACTATGGCCTTGTCAAGCCTTATGCCTTTTCCGAAGCAGAGCGCCGCAGAAACAAGCAGCAAACTCCAAATCTGCAAAATGAACATGGCGTACTGCGAGACGATTTCTGACGTAAAGAGATAAAGGTAAGGAAAGATCGCCAATGGAAACGCCGCAAGCCCTATACATGTGAAGAGTTGAAGGTCGTTTCCTACGCGTCGATAAAGCAGGTAAGCGAGGAATTCAGCGAAGAGGAATAAGCCTATCCAGTTGAAGAAAAATAACGCCGCTATCGTTGTGGAACCATAAGTGGAGAACGGAAAATAGAAGAACAAAGCAGAGTCAAGAGTTGCATAGGATGTGCCTAAAGCACCAATCAGCAGTATTGCTATCGAGACTGGCAAAAGCCTTAGAGGCTTGGTTGTCTTGGCGAAGACCGGAGATAGAAAAAGCCATCTTCCTAAACGATGACTGAAGGCCTCACTTATCTCCAGAGTTGCAGGAATACTTCCTTCTTTCAAAACCCTGTAGAGCGCCTTTCCACGGTCATTAAGCCGATATTTGCGTTGCTTGTCTTGCGTAAGGAAGCTCGAGAGCATGTCCAAATGATAGTAGACAGTGCCTACGCCTAAGCCTAACACTTCTCTCAGTTCTTTGAATCCAATTTTCTCTTGGTTACCTAGAATCTCGACTATTTTTCTACGCGCCGGATCTCTAAGCAATGTGTAGTACTTTGATAAATCTTCCATTAGGCGTGTTCACCATCGATTCTTAGAACTGTGTTTTTGACTACATATTTATACATTTTTCGAAAGTTGACGCTTATAGTTCTTTACTTGAGAATATTATTTTAGCGGAATACTCGCTTTATTCTGCAAAAGCCTTGCTTACTATCGGAGAAAGGAGGAGAGCTTCAAAATCACCTGCTGAAGGAAAGGTTCACTTATGAAATTTAGGCCACCGCAAAATTCCAAACTAATTTACTTAGTTTTTTGCATACCATTTATTCTAGCCTATATTTCTTGGCAATTTTTTCCAATTCTTGCCAATTGGCTTGTTGTACAAATTTTCAGGTATGAGGTAATTCGACCCGCAGATTGGCTTTGGTACGCAGTTGTCCACTTTTTCTACAGTTGGTACACTTTTCTCGCTATTGGTGTAGCCGGAGCTTGGGCTGTTGCGGCAACCATCGCTAGAAGGCAGAAAAAACAGAGTGGCAAACGTTATTATCCGATGGTCTCTTTTGTCGTTCCTGCCTATAACGAGGAAAAAAACATTTCCCGCTGCATAAGAAGCCTCTTCAAATGCGCTGAGCAATACGCGGGTTTGTGCGAAATTATTGTCGTGGATGACGGTAGCAACGATTGCACTTACGAAGTTGCTTGGTCAACTATTGAACTTAATCGCCGACGACATCCACAGATTCGAGGAAAAGTTGTCAGACACTCTGTTAATGTCGGCAAGGTGGAATCAATCAGAACAGGAATGTGCAAGGCTCTCGGTGGCATTATAGCTGTTGTCGATGCGGACTCTTGGTGGCTGTCCGACACCTTAGTGAGGCTTGTGGATTATATGTTTCTGAATGGAAAGAAAGCCGTGACAGGCTATGTGCATCCTTCAGATGGAAACGGTGAGCTTAATCCTTACGTAGTTTTGCAGCAACTTGAATACAGTCAAGGTTTGGGCGTGGCTCGCTGTGCGCAGTCTCTAGGCAATACCGTCTTAGTTGTTTCGGGAGCAATTGGCTTGTATGACGCTGAGGCACTACGTGGAATACTAGATGAGAAAAGTGTTCGCTCCGTAACCGAGGACTTGGAAATTACTTTGGAGATGCATAAAAGAGGCAAAGAGGTTGGCTATGTTAGCATCGCTAAAAGCTCCACAATTGCTCCAGCTTCATTCAGTATGCTATGGAATCAAAGGCTAAGATGGTTCACCGGTTGGCTCCACAACACCCTAAGCGTCCATAAGGATTTGCTTTTCAAGAAAGCTTGGATAACTTTGCTTCTGTGGTATTGCTACATTTTTGAGTACGTGGGCGCCTTTATTGACTTGGCCGCCCTGTTTGCCATTCCGTTTCTTTTCTGGTTTGCACCGGACCGCATCTTCTTCATTCTTAACTTGTTGTTCTTCGTGCCGTATGGTTTACTTATAGGTGTCATAAACCAAGCTGTAGCCTTGAAATACGCCTACAACAGTCACAACTTTAGGACTCTGCTCTTTTACACACCATTCTATCCAATTTTGAGGTTGATTAACATATTCGCACGGTTAACTAGCTCCTTCAAGTATTTTCTTGGAGACCATGGAAACTGGCACGGCAAGATAAAAGAAGTGGTTTAAGAATACTTTTAATTGTTCATTTCAAAAATTGTTTTATGCTTGGCACGAAACATGATTCTCGGTGGAAAGATGCAGGTTGAAGCCGTCTTATTCGACTTGTTTGACACTCTACTAATACTGGATGATGGTGAAGCATATTATACGCCATCTCTGATGAAGCTTTGGGAATTTTTGGCAAAAAAAGAAGTCAAAGTTTCTTTTGATGAATTTAGACAGGCTTATTTTGAGGTCACAGACGAGTTTTATTCTGAATCAAGAAATAGCCTAGAGGAGCCACATTTTAACATTCGAGTCTCAGAGACGCTGAAGAGATTGGGGTATGAGTTCAATGCGTCTGACCCGGTCGTTTCCGGCGCTACTATGGCTTTTGCCGAAGAATTTATGCACTATGTTCGTTTAGATTCAGATACCATTGACGTTCTGCAGAAACTAAGCAAAAAATACAAAATCGGACTAGTTTCAAATTTTGCCATCCCAGAATGTGGCAGAAAACTATTGGAAAAATTCGATTTAGAAAAATTCCTTGACGTTGTTATAATCAGCGGCGAGATTAACCAACGTAAACCAAGCCCAAAAATTTTCGAGAAAGCCTTGAGAAGTTTAGGTGTAGACGCTTCAAAGGCGGTCTTTGTTGGTGACATGTTAGATTTAGATGTCAAGGGACCGAAAAGCGTTGGAATTACAGCTATTCTCATCGAGAGAAGACCTATCAGGCATGTCCCAGATGCCAAACCAGACCATACGATCAAAAGTCTAAACGAGCTACTAACGATTCTTGAGGATTGTTGACGACAAAAAATAGCATACATCAAGGTTAAGTGTAATGATGGCAGCAAATTCTCCCTTAAACGAAAACAGGCGTAGATAAATTAAGAACAATGGTCGATAAGTTTTTATTTGCCGTTAATCGTCTAGAGGTAAGTACCACGTAAACCTATCAAACATATCAATCAGGAATGATAAGCAATGGCCAGAAAAGCACGAATTCGCTTGACGAGCACAGATTACAAAAAGTTAGAAGAAGTATGCGAAGAACTGAAGATGATCGCCCAAAAAACAGGAGTCAGAATAACTGGCCCAGTTCCATTGCCAACGAAGAGATTGCGAGTTCCCGTTCTGAAGTCACCGTGTGGCGAAGGAACCTCAACATGGGATAGATGGGAAATGCGCATTCACAAACGTCTCATCGAAATTGATGCTGAAGAACGTGTTATGAAACGCGTCATGAGGATTCGTGTCCCAGAAGAAGTACACATAGCTATAGACTTTACCAATTAAACAATAAATTACCTTTTTTGCGTATGCCAGTCTCACAAAAAGCATTCTTCACATTTTTCTATAAACTCTAAGCCTTTCTTTGTCGTTTTGTAATATCTCTTTTGGTCGATTTCGAGCACTCCTTTTTTCACTAACACATCAAAATACTGTTTGGTCTGCAAATAGGAGAGACCAACATCTCTCATCAATTCCGTTTTGGTCTTTCCAGAAGTTGCCTTCTTCAATATTTCCATGACAATGTCGTGTCTGTCCCTGTTGACCATTCTTTACCACCGAAAAGTCTGCCCAATATCTATCTAAGCTTTTCACTGAAACAGCATATATAATTTGCCACCGAATTTCTAATAGATAAATCTGTACGAAATTATCGTTAGGGCCAAGCTTGCTGTAAAAGCTAGAACCCATATTTTCTTGTTCCACAAAAAGACTTTGAACCCGTCAAGTATTCCGAAAGGAATCAGGTTGAAAATAGCTATCCACGCGTTAAAAGCAGCTCCGAGCGAAAACATCAGATCATATTGTGGAATAAGAACCACGGTCATCAAAAATATTGCTGACAATGTAATGTTTGTTGCCGGTCCAGCTATGGATATTTTTCCCATACTTTCTCTGTCGACAAATCCAGCCACCATAACTGCGCCTGGGGATATAATTTTGAAAAGCGGTGAGATTATGGAAATTAGAGTTAAGATTGCACCCATGAATGTCAGTCTAAACTCTGCCCACAGACCTTTCTTTTGTGCGGCTATTTTGTGCGCTATTTCATGTATGAAAAAAGATCCTGTCAAAATTGCTGCAAATAGAGTCAACATGTAAGGTCCTCCTATTTCAGCGTAGATATTTGGGAACATTCCCGCCGATAACCCAATGCCCATGACAAGTAGTGCAGCTATCGCTAAATGTCTGATTTCCTTGTCGCTGAAATATATGTTTTTGCGAACCGTTCCAAGTGGTGCATATGAAACTGTGTAATCATACGATTTTTGCCTTTGAACTGCTTTTGCTTGAGCTTCTTCTCTGGGGACGCGTGCTAGTTCCCTTCGTGGACATTCGTGGTTTTCAGGCAAACGATGTTCAGAACAGAAATAGCCTCCACAGTATGGACACTTGAAAGGTAGGAACGCTTCTTGTCCGCATTTCTGACATTTCATGTTTGTTGCAGCCTTTTGTAAGATGCTGTAGGTTGATCTTTTATCTGTTTATATGTTTCCGTAAGGAATTGAAAAATTATGAATAACTCAATGCACTAAACACTTAAGACTAACCGCAGTAAGCTAAATCAGAGCTACCATTCAAAGAGATGGAGGAAGGAATATTTGAAGGCTTTCAGTTTTGTTCATGCCGCGGATTTACATCTGGGTTATTCCCAGTATGGCTTAGAAGCCAGGCGCGAAGACTTTGATAAAGCTTTTGAAGAACTGGTCAGCAAGACAATCGAGCTGAAACCAGATTTTATGATCATTGCCGGCGATTTGTTCCATCATGCTCGCCCATCTAATGCAACATTAGAGAATGCTATCAGAAACTTTAGTCGCTTACGTGAAGCTGGGGTTCCTGTCTTGACTGTTGATGGTTCGCATGATTCAGCACCTAATATTGTAACGGGCACAATTCTGAATCCTCTGGACAGTGCTGGGCTAATTTGTCATTTGCCGAGACACAATCGTGCCTGTTGGCGAAAGCAAGAGTGCTGCTATGTTTACGGTGTGCCAAACTACAGGACTAGACGCAAAACTGAGGAGTTGCTCCCAGCTTTCATGGAACAAAACAAGCCGACCCCAGACCAATCCCTGTTCAACATTTTCGTTTTCCACATGGCATTAGATCTTCCAAGCGTCAAACCTCCATACATGGAAGCTGAAGCTTCGCCTGAACTTGTGCCCGAAGGCTTCAATTATTATGCTGCTGGACATATACATTCACGCTATAGAGAAAATTTCAAGACAGGGTTGCTGATCTACAGCGGATGTACTGAAACTGTCAACTACGATGAGGCTAAAGACAAAAAAGGCTTCTACCACGTTAAGGTGGACGAAAAAGGCGAAATTATACCAGAGTTCATAGAACTTGAATCTCCACGCAAATTCATTGTTTTAGAACAAGATTTCACAGGCTTGACTTCCTCGAGAATTACGGAGTCAGTTGTCCAGCTTGTTAAGGGAGCTGATGAAGAGGGAGTGATAATTATTCCCGTGTTGAAGGGAGTTCTGCCCGCTGAGGCGAGTCGTGCAGACGTGGATGTTGCCCTGATTAGAAGCACCGCAGAGAGGGCTTTGCTCGTGCATCCTATTGTTTTGCTGCGCGAAAGTGAGGTTTCTGAAGAAATTATTCGTTCAATATTCGAAGGCGAATCCAAGGATTTACGAACGAAGGCTTTCGAATATTTCCTGCAGATTTTCTCGGAACGCTACAGCCGTGATGAGGCCGAAAGGATAGCACGCATTGCAGTAAGTCTTGTTGAGCCACTAACCAAGAAACAAGAGGAAAAAGTGAAACAAACCATAGAGGAGTTCTTAAAATGAAGATCGAAATAGTTCAGCTAGAGAACATCCGCTCTCACGTAAAATCAACAGTGCCCTTCGCGAAAGGATTCAACTGTCTTGTAGGCGGCTTGGGCTGTGGAAAGTCCAGCATTTTGTACGCGGTAGACTTCGCGTTGTTCGGAGAACCCCTTGGTAGAAGCTACGATTACCTACTCCGAGAAGACACAAACAACGGGAAAGTCATTGTCCAATTTATTCAAAACGGAAAAACCTACAAAATTTCCAGAGGTCTAAAAAGACGTGGAAAGGGCATAAGCCAGGATTTTGATGAATTGAAACTCTTCGAAGACGAAAGCGTGATAGCGAGTATTAACAGTGAGGCAGTAACTGAGCAACTTAGGGCATTGACTGGTTTGGAGAAGGAGCTTTTCCGTGAAATAGTGTGGGTTAGACAAGAACACTTGAAAGAACTCATTAATGCTCGGCCAAGAGAAAGGCAAACACGCTTAGACGAACTGTTTGGTTTATCAGACTACGAAACCGCGTGGAGTAATCTTGGAGGTTATCAGAGAGAATATGAAGGAGAAAGGAAAGCCTATGAAAAAGACCCTGACATCGTTGGACTGGAAAACCTGAGCACAGAATACAATCGGACTATTGAGGAATTTTCACTCATTGAAATCGAATTGCAGCAAGCGACGAAAAGATTGGATGAAGCCAAAAAATCCCTAGGAGAGGCTGACTCAAAGCTCAATACATTAGAGGAGCTTAAAGCCCAAATTGAAGAACTCAAACGCAAAGAGGCACAAATACTTGCAAACCTGACAAATGTAGAGGATACATCAGACTCCTTAGCTGAGAAAGTTGAGGACAAGAAAACCACCACAGAAAATTTGAAGCAACGATTGGGCGCTGCTGAAGCACAAATTGAGTCCCACAAAGCTGAGTTAAAGGAGATCGGACTATATCCACCTATAGAGGCTCTGAGACAAAACTTAGCAACGTTTGACGACCAAATTTCCAGTCTCAAAGGTGAAAAAGAAGCGACTTTCAGAAACATGCAAACAGACAAGAAGCGAATTTCCTCCTTGTCTACTGAAAACCGCTGTCCCCTCTGCTTACAACCTTTAACTGAAGAATACAAAAACGCGCTAGTGCAAAGAATCCAAGACGAAAATAGTGAGCGGCAAAAAACAGTAAGTCAACTTGAGCGCGACATCGAGGAATTACAGCTAACAAAAGGCAAAGCAAGCACTACGTTTTCAAACCTGCAAATTCTTACTTTGAAAGTTGATGAGTTGAAGAATCGTGCAGTCGAGGAAACTAGAGCGTTAGAAGGATTTTCAAGAGACTTTGAAAACAAGCAAGAATTGGAGAAGGAAATACGTTTACAACTGGAAGCAGTGCGAACGGAAATCGCTAAATTTGAAATATCTGAACTGGAAACAGCGAAAGCCCGAAGAGACCAAGCCTTCAAGCAATACTATTCACTTGAATCAGAACTAAGAACCAAAGAGAACCGCAAGAAAGACCTTATCAAACGCCTAGATGAAATAAAGCAAAGAATAGATCAAACTCAACACAAAATTGAGCGCATGCAGAAAATAACAAGAGTTGTTGAGATCATCGATGGAATACGTGACGCTTACAGAGGCATTCAGCCAAAACTCCGGGGCGAATTCGTAAAGGTTCTGAGAAATTTTGTTCAGCAGGTCCTCGACACCCTAGTGGGCGGAGAAGGTCCATTGTTAAACGTTCTGATCGATGAGACTTACACGCCACGCGTAAAAAGCGAAAGCGGCGTTGAAAGGGAAGTGTCAAACCTTTCGGGCGGCGAGAGAACATTACTTGCTTTTGCATATCGTCTAGGATTGGGTCAGCTAATCATGCAGTCTAGAACAGGACATGGATTAAGCATGCTTTTGCTCGACGAGCCCACTGAAAGTCTCGGAAGAGAAGACGGTTCGATAGACCGCTTAGCCGAAGCAATCTCTCGGTTCAAGGCAATAGAGCAGATAATAGCGGTTACGCACAGCGAAGCCTTTGCAGAAAAAGCCGAGCATGTGATAAGGCTTGAAAAAGAGGCAGATGAAAGTAAGGTTTCAGTAGAAAAATAAAAAAGAGAAAGCAGTGGTTTTTTGAGATTTTTATCGAGTTATTTAGGTAAAAGCCTATGAGTTAGTGAAATTTCGACAGTGCTTGTTTACTCTACTTTCTGCTTTCAATAATGTTTCCGATGGCGAGCATGTAGCGACAACTATCGCACATCTTGTCTTCGCCTGTTGCGTTCTTTTTCCCACATTTGACGCACTTAACACTGGCAACTGGATTCTGTCTTTTGAAAACGTTCTTTAACAATGTTTTCTCCAGAAAAATTCCTTTTAGAAGCGTTGCAATTAATAATTTATGAATTTAAAATATGGATTTTAGAAGTCTAACAACAGGAAGATACTAATTTCCTTCGACAACCACGTTTTCTAATGAACCAATTTTCTCAATTTCTATTCGTATAATGTCACCAGTCTGCAGAAACTTCGGTTTAGGTTTCATGGCGAAACCGACTCCCGCAGGAGTGCCTGTTGCGATTAGGTCACACGGCTCTAAAGTCATGACGCGGCTCAAATGATGTACTATGTCACTAATGTTGAAAACCATGTTTTTTGTCGTTGAGTTTTGACGAAGTTCCTTGTTAACCCATGTACGAATCGATAAATTAGAAGCGTCTCTAAGCTGGTTCAAGGTAGTTATGCTCGGTCCAGTTGGAGCGAAAGTGTCAAAGCTTTTTCCTCTGGTCCACTGTCTATCCTTAAATTGAACGTCTCGAGCTGAAACGTCATTTAGTATTGTGTATCCGAAAATGCAGGATTCAGCATCTGAGGCTGGAACGTTTTTGACTTTCCTTCCTATAACAACAGCTAGTTCTGCTTCATAGTCAAGCTGTTCAACAAAGCTTGGCTTGACAATTTTTTCGTTTGGACCGATTATGGTCGTGTGGGGCTTCACGAAAATTATGGGCTCATCCGGTATGGTTGCACCAGACTCTGCAGCATGGTCTCGGTAGTTTAATCCCAAACAAACGATTTTAGGAGGAGAAGTTATTGGCGACAACAATCTCACGTTGCTGACTGAAGAAGAAACTTTCACATAATTCTCTAAAGCTTCTTTGACCAAATTTTCTGCCCTTTCGACGCCTTTTGCTCCAAGGTTTATGAAATCTTCAAGACGTTCTGGAAATTCTATGTTCAGACGTCTCGCTGTGCTAGGTAGACATATCACTTCCTTGTCTGTCAAAACGCCGTAGCTTTCACCTTGCTCATTGCGATACCGAGCTAGTCTCACTGATTAAATCCTTCTTTTAACGCGGGACAACGCCAATCGTTGTTGCTGAAACATCTCTTTTTTCAAGTTCGTGGATAAATGGGTTTATGCCTACTGAATCGCTTGCGATATGTCCAGTGACTATGAGATTTCCTTTGCCGTCAGCTTTTATTCTTTCTAAATCTGCTGGACTTATGTGAATGTATATGAGTGTTCCAATGCCATGATTGAAGTATGCTTTCGCAATATCATAACCTCCATTTGTTCCTGCGCCATGCGAAACCACAGCCTTTCCAGCGGGATTGCCTGCATTTCCAACTCGTATTTTGATTTCCGTAGTTGCCTTTCTGAATTCTGGCAGTTCCTTTAGGGCGGAAACAACATCTTGCACTGTAGAGTTTCTTCTGATCTTGCTGTTTATTTGTTCGCTCATCTTTCTCCTGCCAACCTCGTCCAAAGGCGTGTGAATGTTCATGTAAGGCATCTTCAAGAGTCTTGCCACATCCACTGAATGATCATAGTTTCGTGTATGCGCCTCAACTTCCATTTGTTTGAGTTTTTTGCCAACAGCTTTTTCTGCTTCATTCTCTGGAATTCCAGCTGCGACCATTTGTTGAATGTGCCTTTTGAAAACTTTGTAGGAGTTCACGGCTGCTTTTCCACCTACGGGGTGGTGAGCAATCACGGCATCATAGCCCAATTGCTTTGCTAGCAGAAGCTCAGGAGAACCAGCATCGATGCCGAACAAAATTTTTCTGATGTTTTTTCCCCCTGTATAGATGGCACTGTCTTCTGGAATCTCCTTTAATCCAGCAAGTTTCAGCGCTAACTCCATAATCTCATCGGTACTCATCATGGATCCACCTTCAGTTTTAAGTAATATTGTTTCACTTACGTATGCATATGGATAACGTATAAGATTAACTTATAAAATGCACAAAGTCAAAGTGAAAGAAGGTGCTTGAATGGGTGCAAGAACTAGGAAGGTCGCTCTTTCAGAGGGCATAACTGCCGGAGTGTTGTTTGGAACGGCTGCAATTTTTGTGAGACTTGTGCAGAATCTAAATGCGTTCTCTATAGCTTTTTGGCGTTTAATAGTTGCCTGTCTAGGCCTTGCAGTAATATTAATTGTCTTTGGAAAATCTTTCAGTTTTAGTCTTGTTCGGAAAAATCTTAAGGAACTTATTTTTCTCGGCGTTTTTCTAGGTCTTCACTTCATATTCTTTGTGTCTGCAGTAAAGGATACAACAATTTTGAATGCAACAGTTCTTGTGAACACCACTCCGATTTTTTCAATGCTTATCTCAAGCTTTTTCTTCAATCTTAAACCCTCACGCTTCGCAGTTGTAGGCTTAATAGTTTCATTTACAGGAGTGTGTTTGATTGCGTATTTTGAAGCCACAATTGCGAATGCTGACTCTGTGGGGTTTTCTTCAAGCTGGAAAGGCGACTTAGAAGCTGTCTTAGCTGCCTTGGTTGAAGCTTTCTATCTCAATTATGGCAGAAGAATAAGAAGCGAAATGACAATACTTTCCACTATGCTTCCGATTTACATGTCAGCCGCCTTCGTGGTAGGAATCTTGAGTCTGCCCGCCGCAAACGGAACAGTAATGCTACCAACTGACATTGGCGTCATTCTTCCAATTGTGGGTTTGGGCGTACTCCCAACAGCCACGGCTCACACGCTCTATTTTTCTTCCTTGTCAAACTTGAAGTCTTTTGAGACTGCAACCTTAGCTTTGCTGGAACCTATTGGCGCAACAATACTAGGCATAATGGTGTTCAGTGAAATTCCTGAACCATTCTTTATTCTTGGAGCTGCATTGATTCTGTTAGGAATAGTTTTTGTTGCCAAAGAAAGGTATTGAGGACTTCTGAGTTGACGAAACAAATAAAAAAGGACAGATTTGTATAGTGTGCAGAAACGGTTTGAGAAGATGACTGTTAACGAGAAAATATTGGTGGCTCTGAAATCAGCGAATGACAATTTGGAAAATTCGATGCTAGCATTAAGTGAGAGAGACAAAGTCACATTTGCAGATAGTATTTGGCATAGCGCAGCAGAAGTGGAATATGCGCTTTTTCTGTTTTCAATGATACTTCAAGATAAAAGCACTCTTCCAAAGTGGAAATCAGGCTCTGATCTTGAAACTGAGACTGGTCCTGTGTTGCTCGAAACGCAGAATCTGCTAAAAGACGCTGAAAAATGTGTGGCAAACGAAAGGCTGCTGGACGCCTACAAAAGCGCCTATATTGCAAGGCATTACCTACTCAAGCTACAGGAAGATATAGCCAAAAAGAAACATGAAGCTTTCAAGAAGAAGTAGAGATCTATTCTTCGGTCGTCTTCTTCACTTTGACTGTCAAAGTCTTTTCTTTGCCGCCTATCACTCTGAAGTAGTCTTTTAGTTCATTTTGGTGTAGGAACTTTCGCAAAAGCACACGCAGGTACGGTTTTGTGACAGTTTTTCCTTCGCCTTTTACAATTATTTCATCTGTTAGTGTTTCGACTTCTGCTTTCGTCTTCGTTTTTAGAAAGTCTGCGAGCTCCTTAATTACATCGCCACCTTCATGTTTCAATTCGGATATATTGATTTTCATTTCTGTCGTGTCTGTTCACCTCATTTTCGAACCATTATAATTCTTACCTGGTCGCATGCATCTTCGCACGAATCTGCTATCATTTCTATGGTTTCGAAAAGTTGACTTACTAAAACTGCTACTCCAGCTTTAGACAAATCTTCTTTCCCCAGTAACGTTCTAGCTTTTTCGTGTATATCGTCAGCTTTTTCTTCTTCGCGTTCTACCATGTCTGCAGCTTGAAGGGCTTCCTCGGGTTTGGTCATCATCTTATTCACGCATTTCTGAAGGGAAAATGCGCATGCTTTTGCGCTTTTGACCATTTCCACGAATCCTTCTTTAATCAGTTTGGGCACATGTTCCATTGGTATAGCGCCAAGTATGCGTGTAGATTCTCTACTCCAGTCTGCAACCATATCCACTCTTTTTACAAGATCCATTAGATCTACTCTGTCTACTGGTGACAGTTCGCCTTTTGACACTTCGTCCATGACCTTTCTCCGTAGCGAGTCTGCTTCTTTTTCGCTGTTCGCTACTCTTTCAATACATCTTTGTTTTTCTCTTTCGTCTTTTCTTATGGCTGCTATTATCGCCTTTTCGAGATCATCAACTATTCCCGTCGTTAAAGCCAAATGCCGTTGTATGGCTACTAACGCTTTTGTTTCTCTTCTTTTTTGGAACCATTTTATTAGTTCACTCAACAGCTATTTCCTCCTTTAACCCTAATTTCGGGTATGTGAATACATGTGACTTCTCGGGTGGAAAGCTGACCGTAACATTTTCACCGGTATTAAACCAACTCTCAGTCAGAGACGGTTTAACAACCACCACCAAATCTTGGTTTTCAAGTCTAATATCATACCTTATATTTGTTCCCTCAAAAGTGACTTTTTCTACGGTAGCCAAAACAGAATTCTTACCTCTCTTTGCTCCTCTTTCAATGGTAAAAGTTTCCGGCCTTATCGCCAAAACAACTCTTTCACCTTGCTGAATATCGTTAGTGGCTACTTGGACCCTCAGTTCCCCACGAAGCTCGATCATTACTCCTTTACTGCTTACACTTGAGACATAGCCATCTAGGAAATTTGATTCTCCAATAAAGTGAGCCACGAACACGCTTTCTGGTTTCATGTAAAGCTCTTCTGGAGTTCCAACCTGCCAAATTTTTCCCTTTCTCATAACGGCGATTCTATCCGAAATCGCCATGGCCTCAGATTGATCGTGTGTTACATGTATGGCCGTTAAGTCTAGATCCTTTACCATTTTTTTTATCTCGTACCTTAGTTCGTTTCTTACTTTTGCATCTAGATGTCCCAACGGCTCGTCCAAAAGCAGCAACTTGGCACCTGCGGCTAAAGCTCTCGCCACGGCAATTCTCTGCATCATTCCCCCGCTAAGCTCATCTGGAAAAGCGTCCAAGCGTTCATGTAATTTAACCATTTCAAGCACTTCATGCCCTATTGTCTCTGCTTTCTCCATGTCAAAACCTTTTACCCTCGGACTATAAGTAACATTATCCCAAGCGTTCATATGAGGGAACAACGCGAAAGTTTGAAAGACAAACCCAATGTCCCTATCCTCTGGAGGGACATTGTTCACAAGTCTATCTCCAATGTAAATTTCGCCTTCGTCGGGTTGAATTAAACCAGCAATAAGTCTAAGCAGGGTGGTCTTTCCACATCCACTCGGACCAAGCAAAGAAAAGTATTCTTTGTCTCTGATGTGGAGGCTAACGTTGTCAACAGCCACAATCTTCCCAAACTTTTTTGTAGCATTCACTATGCGAACATCAGGCACCAGATGCTTCCTCCAAGCCGTGAATATGTTTATGCAAAGTCATCGCATAGATTATAAACTCTATATTAAACATATTAGTATCTTCCTTTTCCTTTAACAGCAAGCTTCAAGACCAAGAGAATTACGAAAGAAAATAATATTAGAAAACCGCAGCCTAAGCCGATCTCTAATGGTGTTGCTGGCAATTGCGGTGCTTTTGGTTTAACCCAATCTACAAGAACTACTGGCGCAGTTTTAAGCGTGGTAACCACCGCTAGAGTTGCGCCTGTCTCACTAATGCTTCTCGTAAAAACCATTATAGCGCCTGAAAGAATGGAGTATTTGGTTAATGGCAATATTATAGTTCTGAAGACCCCTAATGGCTTAGCTCCAAGGGTCCTTGAAGCTTCTTCCAAGTCCAGGCTTATCCTTTCAACAGCCGCCGACATCGACCTCACAAAATATGGATACGTTATTGCCAAATGTGCAAAAATCAACAACCACATCTCTGGTATGAACGCGAAAGTTTCTTTCCAAAAGAATTTCAGAGAGACGCCCAAAGCTATTGACGGAACAATTAATGGAATATTAACCAAAACATCTAGGATTACTGAGGGCAAGGCCCCGAACTTTTTTCTTGCGACAATTATTGCCATTGGCAAACCCATAATGACGTTCAAGATAGTGACAACTGCTCCCAGAAGATATGAAAGGATTAGGCCTTGCCAGTATTCTCCCCAAATGTCCACGGAGGACAGTGCCCTAGGCAATGTATCTGTGAAAATGGCTTCAAATGCTGGAAATGCAACGAAAAGAGATGGGAGGAAAACGAGTATAAAAAAGATCAAAAGTACGACGCTGTTTCTCGAGAATGCTGCTCCTGAATAACTTAATCTTCTCTCTACTCCAGGCCAGACTTTTCTAATCGGCAGTCTTAGCCTTTGTCCAAAGACGCGTATTATGACAAAAATTAGGCAAGAAAGTGCTATAAGTGTGAAGCTTGCGAACGTTATCGAGCCTTCGTAGGTTACTTGGCTGATGTTTCCAGTCTCCCAGAGGTTCTTCATGTTTTGGATGAATACTGGTCCATTTTCGAAGAATCCCGCGACCATGATTGTTGCTCCCGTTTCTGAGATTGACCTGGCAAAAGCAAGTATGAAGGCCGCTATCAACGAAGGTTTTAAGATTGGAAATGTAACAGTTCTTGATGCTGTAAGCGGTGGTGCGCCCAAAGTTCTCGATGCTTGCTCATACTCCATTTTATAATCAAGCAAAGCTCCAACAATCACCCTAACCACGACTGGGAAAGAAAACGTGAAATGGAGCAGCATGACAAGCAGCCATCCGGGGGAAACCAGCGAGTTTCCAAAGAGTGTTGATATTCCTTGGGGTTCGCTCCAAAAAAGAAGCAATGAATAACCAAGCACAGTT
>Ga0224506_10000137_pt1 | contig 71612 bp, 57 predicted proteins | sample SF_Jan12_sed_USG_2_FD_169108 | JGI IMG/M metagenome (GOLD analysis project Ga0224506, IMG submission 169108) | Sediment microbial communities from San Francisco Bay, California, United States - SF_Jan12_sed_USGS_8_1 | ecosystem: Environmental > Aquatic > Marine > Sediment | place: USA...
TACCAAATTAAGTGAAGGCGTGAGCCAAACTGTTTACAACACTATTTCTATGTTTATTGGTCTGGCATTAATAGTGCTATTTGTTGCTATCTGGTTATTCCAGTTGTTTCTTTTTACGCCAATGAATAAGATGTTAAATCAAATCAGGCATGTTACTGATGGTGGTGATGTCTCTCGTGATTTAAAGGTCAATGGTGTATCCGAAATTGCCATTTTGGCTGAAGAATTTAACAAGATGGTAAATAAGATTCGCTCTAGAGAAGAAGCGCTAACACGTCTCTCCGTTATTGATGAAATGACCAGATTAGCTAATCGACGTAAATTTGATGAAGTTTTAAAGAATGAGTATTTACTTGGTTGTCGATCAGGACAGTCATTGTCTATATTGATGATCGACATTGATTATTTCAAACAGTTTAATGATACCTATGGTCATCTTGCGGGAGATGATTGTATTAAGAAAGTGGCTGATGCGTTAATAAGATCTGTCTATCGCCCTAATGATTTGGTGGCGCGTTATGGCGGGGAAGAGTTCACAATTATTTTACCAGATACAACTGAGAGTGGTGAGCGTGTGATAGCAGAGAAAATTATGAGTGAAATAGCTAGATTGAATATCCCGCATTCTAGTTCATTGGTCGATGACAAAATTACTGTAAGTATCGGTGGGTATGCATTGGTACCATCGATACACGACGATCCCATGTTCATCGTCGCAGAAGCAGATAAATCGCTGTATCAGGCAAAGGATGCTGGTAGGAAGCGGTTTATATTGCGCAATGAATCAAAGGATGGAGTCTGATTCCGTCCTTTGTGAAAAATAGAGCAAGACAATATCCCTGATTATATGGGTTAGCGATGAACCATCGAATCCGTTAATATACGCTGCCTAATTTCGACAATGTTGAGTCACCATGCTGCATATATATAATACTCTTACACGTAAGAAAGAGCTTTTTACTCCCATCGAACCGGGTAAGGTGAAGATGTATGTCTGTGGCATGACGGTATACGACTTGTGTCATTTGGGGCATGCACGGGTCCTGGTGGTGTTTGATACGGTAACACGTTATATGCGCCACAGTGGTTATGATGTGAACTACATTCGTAATATTACCGATATTGATGACAAAATTATCGCCCGTGCCAACGAAAATGGCGAAGATTTTAATGTGCTGACGAGCCGCTTTATTCAGGCTATGCACGAGGATGCTGCTGAGTTAGGCGTCCTGCCTCCTAATAATGAACCGAAAGCAACAGCATCTATGGCTGACATTATCAGCATGGTGGAAACGCTGATTCAGAAAGGTAATGCTTATGCCGCTGATAATGGTGATGTCTATTACGACGTTAGCTCATTTGAAAATTATGGGCAGTTGTCAGGAAAACAGATTGAAGATTTGCGCGCCGGTGAGCGTGTCGCCGTTGATCCCAATAAAGATGATCCATTAGATTTTGTTTTGTGGAAAGCCGCCAAACCTGATGAGCCTTCATGGGATTCTCCCTGGGGTAAAGGTCGTCCCGGCTGGCACATTGAATGTTCGGCCATGTCGACATGCTGCCTGGGTAATCATTTTGATATCCACGGTGGTGGGCAGGATCTACAGTTTCCTCATCATGAAAATGAAATTGCACAATCCGAAGCTGCCACAGGTGAGAAGTTTGTCAATTTGTGGATGCACAATGGTTTTGTACGCATCAATGATGAAAAAATGTCCAAGTCATTGGGTAACTTTTTTACCGTCCGTGAAATTTTAAAACTTTATCAGGGTGAAGAAGTTAGATATTTTGTTTTAGCTAGTCATTATCGCAGTCCGTTGAATTATTCCGACCAGCTGCTCGATACCGCACGTTCATCATTAACCCGGTTGTATAATGCTTTGCGTGGACTGGATGTGCCATCGGTTTCAATAATGGAAGATGAAGCAGAAATCAGATTTAACAAAGCCATGGATGATGATTTTAATACTCCAGAGGCGCTCGCTGTGTTGTTTGATTTAGCCGGGCAGGTTAATCGCTTACATGAAGAAGATGCAGCAATGGCTTTGCAAAAGGCGGGTCTGCTGAAAAAGTTAGCGAATGTATTAGGCTTGCTTGAATCCGATCCCGAAACTTATTTGCAGGGCGGTGCAGGTAAGGGTGATGTTGAGCAGATTGAGTCTTTAATTCAGCAGCGACTGGATGCGCGCGCTAACAAGGATTGGGCTGAAGCCGATCGAATTCGGGATGAACTGGCTTCAATGAGTATTGAGCTTGAAGATAAAGATGGTCAAACGATTTGGCGTCGGGGCTAATTATCCATATTAATTGTTTTTTAGTGATGGGTTTCGTAACTCATCCCAGCTTTTCTTTTTTGGGCTCAGAGAGACTACTTCATTTTCAGTCTCTAGCTGCTCATACAGATGGGTGATGTCATTCATCAATGTTAATAATTTATCAGCTGACATTTTTATCATTAAAGGAATGAATTCGCCGTTCTTATGATGAGAACTACGCTCAAACATGCCAAATTCTCTTCTCGCCTTATTTAGCTTCTCGTTGATTTCTTTAGTGCTTAATGTGGATGAGCTTAGCTCAGTGAGGGCGCCTTTGAATTCGTTCAGTGCTCTTGAATAATCATTGGTGTATTCTGAGCTGGTAAATCCCCAGCTTTGCAACATGTACAAATTAGAGAGTCGTTGTGAAAGCATACGTTGGCGGCCAGAGATATTAACCAGTTCCCCTTTTTTTGTACCTGATTCATCCTGTAGCATAATGACAACACGATGAGAGGCCTTCAGTGCATCCTCTGCCAGTATTCTCAGTTCTTCGGCTTTAGATTTCTGTACAGGTTCTCTGGCTATTTTTTGTATGGGATCCCATGATTTTGTGACGCGCTGGAGTTGTTCGTTGATTTTTCCAGATTGACGATATTCTTTTAGTTCACTCAATTGCTGTTCAAATAAATCAATGGCACCCCTTAGTTGGCGCTGACTTTTCTGAGTGGTTATTTCCTGGCCAATCTGGCTATAGGTGGCGACAATGCGTTGAGTTAACATGCGTTGGCGACCCGCTTTGTTGATTGCCGATGATATTGAATCAATTCCCGCAAAGCCATAAGTGGGTATTACTGATAGGGAAAAAAGCATTGCTATCGAAAAAAAGTGTCTAGCCATGGTCATGATAAAGTTCTGCAGGTTTAAAGGTCTGTAATTATAATCGTCCAGCTTTTTACGGTCATTATAAATAGCGTAAAAAGATTGTGGTCATTTTACCTTCTTCGTCCATAAGTGGACGTTGATATAGGTCAATGAGAGTAAGGTTGTCGAGTTATGTCTTCTGATGTGGATGTTAATGTTTCATCCTGTTCTTCTATTGAGTCTATTAAGAAGTAGGTATCGTAATCAATCACTTGCATCTAACGCTGGCCGGCATTAGAATACGCGCCCTAACACAAGACCATCCCTTGCTCCACCATCTTTTTGGGGGGCTATAAACCAAGAGGAATATTATGCGACACTACGAAATAGTGTTTCTGGTTCATCCTGACCAGAGCGAACAAGTTACTGCCATGATCGATCGTTATAAAGTGATGATCGAAACTAATGGCGGCAATATCCACCGTATTGAGGATTGGGGCCGTCGTCAACTGGCTTACCCAATCAACAAAATCTACAAAGCACATTACGCTCTGATGAATATCGAGTGTGATGAAGCAACGCGTCAGGAGCTTGAGACAGCTTTCCGTTTCAATGATGCTGTTATTCGTAGCATGATCATGAAATGTGATGAAGCGTTCACAGAAATGTCTCTGTTGGCTAAAGCCAAAGCTGAAGAAGATGCTGCGCCTAAGCGTGCGCCACGTCCTGCGCCTACTGAGACACCTGCTGCTGAAGCAGCTGCCCCTGAAACACCTGCTGAACCTGCTGCTGAAAAAAGCGCAGAAGAAGCTGCAGAGTAAACGAGGAGAATTATCATGTCATCATATTTTAGACGTAAGCGTTATTGTCGTTTTACTGCAGAAGGTATTACTCATGCAGATTACAAAGATCTTGAATTGCTGAAAGGTTATGTTTCAGAGAGTGGAAAGATCGTACCAGCTCGTATTACCGGTACAAAAGCAAAATATCAGCGTCAACTGACTCGTGCTATTAAACAGGCGCGTTACCTGGCTTTGTTACCTTACTCAGACAGCCACGGTTAATCTGAGTTTGTTATTGATGCAATCCTCGTCAAGAGGATTGCAATGGATAGATGGTATTTCTGGCTAAACTAATCCTTAAAGGCCCGAGTCAGGCAGCATTAGTAGCTGCGACACTGGCCATGTTGGGGGTTCTTTTAGTTCCAGCTATCTGGTTAAGCGCTTCAGCGATTGCTTTAGTGGCTCTGGTAAAAGATGGACGGCAAGCACTGCAGGTAGTGGCAGTGACGACGGTTGGCACGATGATATTTGCCAGCCTGATCTTTGCTTCTCCATCCATGGTTATTTACTTCCTGTTGGTGGCCTGGCTACCGGCATGGATTGCGGCATCGGTATTACGTACTGTTTCGCTAGCAGCGAGTTTGCAGGTTATTGCGGGACTTTGCGTTGTAGCGATCATTGGTGTTTATACCTTTTTCCCTGAAATGGGAGAGACATGGCGCGAGCCGCTAGATGTGCTGGTTCAGCAATTACTGGAGCAGTCGCAAGGCCAGCTCAGTTTGCAGGACTTGCAAGGGGTGCAGGAGATGGTGATCAGAATGATCCCCGGATTTTTGGCCTTTAGTGTTTTGTTTGGCACCATAATGAGCTTGTTATTGGCTCGCTGGTGGCAGTCGGTAATACTGAATCCGGGTGGTTTCGCTCAGGAATTTCAGGCACTGAACCTGGGCAGAACCACAGCAATGGCTGCAATTGTTGTAATTGTTGCTGTAGCGTTAGCAGGCTCAGAATTATGGTATGCCATGTTATTGGTTGTTTTGGCATTGTATACAACGCAGGGTATGTCGATATTACATGCCGTGTTTAAGGCGCGTCAGCTGAACAAAGCCTGGCTGTACCTGATTTATCTGGTGATGTTTTTTTCACCAGAAGTGGCGGCAATGCTGATTCTTGTTGGAATCGCAGATGCCTGGGTTGATTTTAGAGGGCGATTGATTACAGCGTAATCGTCGCTCGATTTACTATAGAGGTTTTGAACGATGGAAGTCATTCTGGTTGAAAAAATTGATCGTCTGGGTGGATTAGGCGATTTGGTTAATGTGAAATCTGGTTTTGCTCGTAACTACCTTTTGCCAACAGGCAAAGCCAAGGTAGCAACTGCAGCAAATATCGCTGAAATTGAAGCAAGTCGTGCTGAGCTTGAAAAAGCCGCTGCTGCATCACTAAAAGCTGCTGAAGCTAAACGTGATCAATTGGCTGCACTTGAAGTGAGCATTACTTCCAAGTCTGGTACTGAAGGTAAATTGTTCGGTTCAGTTGGTAACGCTGATATCGCTGATGCGGTAACTGCAGCTGGTGTTGAAGTAGCTAAGCGTGATGTACGTCTTCCAGACGGTCCATTACGTCTTGCTGGTGAATACGAGATCACATTGCATTTACACGCAGATGTAGATGCCGTGGTTAAGGTAATCATTATTGGCGAAGAAGACTAAAAAGTTCTCCTTTAAATAGAATTTTTTGCGAGTTTTTCAGTTGTCTGTATAGTTCGTGTGTAAAAGTCTTTATTTAGAAGTTACTTTGTCTTGTTTGTAAGAAAAGGCTCGCCAAATGGTGGGCCTTTTCTTTTTTAATCTTACAGAATATGGCACTATTAGCGCATGTCCGATACCGTTTCATTTCCCACTTCCGTCCGTACCGATAATTTGAAGCTGCCACCTCATTCGATTGAGGCGGAACAGGCGGTTCTTGGTGGTTTATTGCTCGATAATCGTGCCTGGGAAAAAATTGCTGACCGCATCAATGAAAAGGATTTTTATCGTCACGATCATCGCCTGATTTTTAGAGCCATAGGTTCGCTGGAAAGTAAAACGCAGCCCTTTGATGTAGTTACGCTCTCAGAATCGTTGGCCTATAACAAAGAACTTGAAGAGGTCGGTGGTCTGGCTTATCTGGGGCGTTTAGCTAAAGATACGCCCAGTGCGGCGAATATTGTCGCCTATGCGGATATCGTGCGCGAGCGTTCAGTGTTGCGTCAGCTGATTGGTGTCGGTACCGATATTGCTGAAAGTGGCTATCGACCAGAGGGTCGGGGAACGACCGAATTACTCGAAACAGCGGAGAAGAATGTCTTTGCCATTGCCGAGCAGAAAGTACGTGGTCAAACTGGCGTTAGAGCCATCAGTCAGGTGCTGTCTAAAACCGTCGAGCAAATTGATCATTTATTTGAAACCAAGGGAGCCGTTTCGGGTGTTGCCACAGGTTTTACCGATCTGGATAAGATGACCACGGGTTTTCAGCCTGGTGATCTGGTGATTGTGGCCGGTCGTCCTGCCATGGGAAAAACGACCTTTGCCATGAACGTGGCTGAAACCGCGGCTATATCTGGTGGCCTGCCGGTTGTGGTATTCAGTATGGAGATGCCCGGTGAGCAATTGGCGATGCGTCTGATTTCATCTCTGGGGCGTATCGATCAGCATCATATCCGCACCGGTGAACTGACCGATGAAGATTGGCCGCGTATTACCTCGTCAATTTCAATGCTCTCTGAAACCAAGTTATTTATTGATGACACACCGGCGATGTCACCCAGTGAGGTGCGTGCCAGAGCTCGACGTATCAAACGTGAGCACGGTCTAGGCCTAATAGTGATTGATTATCTTCAGTTGATGCAGGTTGCCGGTGGTAGTGAAAACAGGGCAACAGAAATTTCTGAGATTTCACGTGGTTTGAAGGCTTTAGCTAAAGAGCTGGGTATTCCAGTCATTGCATTGTCTCAGCTCAATCGTGGCCTTGAGCAACGCACGGATAAACGCCCCATCATGTCAGACTTACGTGAATCGGGTGCGATCGAGCAGGATGCGGATATTATTCTGTTCGTCTATCGAGATGAAGTTTACGATGAAAATAGTGAGTATAAAGGTACAGCAGAAATCATTATCGGCAAGCAACGTAATGGCCCTATCGGTAAGGTGCGCTTAACCTTCCACGGCAAGTACACGCGTTTTGATAACTTCACGCCCGACATGTATAACAATGATGGTTTTGAATAGGCATTGATGCCGATCATGTCTGCGAAGATGACGCATACAAGAATTGCACAAGTTAGTATCGATGCCGAAGCACTTCGGCATAATCTCCAACGTGTTAAAAGCTTTTCGCCTGATAGCAAAGTGATAGCGGTGATCAAGGCGAATGCTTATGGTCATGGCGTACAAACAGCCGCTGAGGCCTTATCTGAAGCCGATGCTTTCGCTCTAGCGACCCCCAATGAAGCAATCAGCTTACGCCAGTCTGGCGTTTCCAGGCCATTGATGGTGTTGCAAGGCTTTTCCAGTATTGAAGAACTGAAGGCTCTAGCTGATCTTGATATCCAGGTGGTGGTTCATCATTCTGGGCAGATCGATTTATTGGAACAATGTTCCGATGTGAAACTCGACATCTGGTTAAAGGTTGATACTGGTATGCATCGCCTAGGTTTGCCTATAGAAATGGCAGAATCTTCGTATCAGCGTTTGCAGGACTGTGAGTCAGTGGGGCAGATTCGAGTTATGAGTCACTTTGCCAACGCCGATGAAATCGGTCATCCGATGAATTCCGAGCAACTGTTAGCATTTAGCGGTGCTTTGGGTATGACTGGGCGGGCGGAAGCCAGTATGGCTAATTCAGCCGCTTTGATATCAATGCCTGAGAGCCGCATGCAATGGGTGAGACCGGGGATTATGCTGTATGGCTCTTCACCACTGAAAGACAAATCTGCCAATGAACTGGATTTGCAGCCAGTAATGCAGTTTGAATCGAAGCTGTTAGCGGTGCAGCAACTCAAACAGGGTGATGTTATCGGTTATGGCAGTACCTGGCGGTGTCCTGAAGATATGAAGGTCGGCGTGGTTGCCGCTGGGTACGCTGACGGTTATCCGCGTCATGCCGGTTCAGGCACGCCTGTTTGGCTTAATGATGTATTATGTCCATTGTTAGGGCGTGTCTCGATGGACAGTATTTGCATTGATTTGCGAAAAGCAGAAGCAAATATTAATGATAGAGTGGTGCTTTGGGGTAAAGAACTATCGGTGGATGTGGTGGCGGAGTATGCAAATACAATTAGCTATGAACTCCTGTGTCGTGCAGGGGCATCTCTAAGCTAAAAATTACCATAGTTGCAGTAGGCGTTATAGTTTGTATAAGATGTGCCTATTCAAGTTAGATAAAATTATTTTTAAGTGATACGTCTTAGTGCGTATTTTTATGGAGCAGAAAATGATTAAAAGAAGATTATTAGTTTCAGCATTGATGGCCATTTCAGTTTCACTGATGGGTTGTGGAGGCAGTACAGCCATGTTCCGCGGTGATATTAGTCATACGGGAAAGATGGCGAGTTCAGGGCCAACATCGTTAGATAATTTAGCCTGGAAATACACATTTCCTGACAAAGTTTATGCTTCACCTGTATCTGATGGCGATAATATTTACCTTGGATGTAAGGATGGTCAGCTATATGCAATAGATCAGAATAGCGGCAAGGTTCAGTGGAGTTTTAGAACCGGTGGTAATGTTGAGTCATCAGTTGCGCTGGCAGATGGCTATGTGTTTGTTGGTAGTTGGGATAAAAATCTTTACGCCATTGATGCGGAGACGCGTGCCGAACACTGGAAGTTTCCAGTTAAGGGCCCAATATCTTCTTCACCTGTAGTTAACGACGGTACCGTATATGTTGGTGGTGAAGACGGAAATATGTACGCGGTTGATATAGAAACCGGAAGAGAAAAATGGAAGTTTAATGCCAAAGGTGGCATTTATACATCGCCAGCAATCAAGGGTGATCTGCTCTTTTTTGGAACACTCAGGGGTGTAATGTATGCAGTAAACCTGGAAACAGGGCAGGAATTCTGGCGCTTCCCTACACGACATAAAATTCATTCTTCACCAGCAGTTGATGACAACAATGTTTATTTCGGTAGTGATGATAAACACCTGTATGCCGTCAATATACGAACTGGTCAGCAAACCTGGAAAAAGAAAACAGCGGGACAGGTATTATCATCACCTGCACTCAGTGGCGATTTAGTGATTGTCGGAAGCAAAGATAGTTATGTTTATGGCTTTGATAAAGACAATGGTTTCCGCGAATGGGAATATCGTACTCAGGGTCCCGTTTTTTCATCACCAGTGATTGCCTCGGGTGCGGTGTATGTTGGTAGTACTGACCGAAATCTCTATGTGTTGAATGAGTCAGATGGAAGTTTATTGTGGAAATATGCGACTGAAGATAAAGTTTTTTCAGCCCCTGTTGTGAGTGACGGAAAGGTATTTTTTAATAGCGTTGATGGTTCATTGTACGCTGTTAGATAATCAGAAAAATATTAACCTACCGTATGAGATAATCATTCGGTAGGTTTTTTATTCATATTTGCCAGCTGCTTTTTCGACACAGTCCTTCAAAGCTGCAATAGTTACAAGTTATTGTATCACCCCATGCGGGCAATTCTTTTTTCTGTTTGATCATGTCTAGCATTATTTTAAGTCGATATAAAACGTCCTGTTTTATTGAATCAAGTGCCTCGCCAGAAAGTGTTGCGCCTGGTTTTACTTTATTTTTTGAGTCATCAAGTATTAAATAAATAATATTACTGGCGGCCTCATCGAGTAGTGAATAAGTGGTGAGCTGAATATTTTCGCCGCAGTCCACATCATCCTGCTTAGCAGAACTTCCTGTCTTATAATCAATAATGCAATGTTCACCGTTGTTTTCAATGTGATTTTGGTCGACACGATCCAGTCGACCAAAAATAATCGTAGATGCTGCTGTTTGTTTTTCAATATTTTCTTCGGTACTGTAAACAGACCAGTTTTTCTGTTGCTGGATTTGCCAGTCGATATAGCTGGGAATATGCTTTAACCAACGGTGCAACCAGCTTCGGTGCAATATATTGTCTTCCAGATCATCTGCAAAAATGAGGCTGGAAGTTTTAGTTAAATGCTCAATGGCTAATTCACGATTTTCTTTATTTATTGCTTCGCTGAAAGGCGCTGGTAGAGTATCAGTCTGTTGATGAAAAGCCTGAAGTGCTTTGTGAATACGCTCACCGTAATCAGATTTTTTTAATTCCTCGCTGATTTCATCAGAAGGTTTTAATTTGAGCATGTCACCAGCAAAAAACTGGTATGGACAGTTGATCAGACGTTGATGTGAGCCCGCCGAAATGCGTTTTGGAAGTAAATCGCCGTGAGCTTTAGGTGCGGCTCGTAGTGCCCGCTCAGGTAATGTCTCGGTATCACAAATCATAACGCTATTATGTATGGATAGTAGATTGGCTAATTCCTTATTGGCCAGTGATTGCTTGAAACTTAATTGATGGAAATTTTCCAAAGCTTCTACCCAGGGTGAGGCCGGAATTTCTTCGCCATTATTTTCTGCTTTATAAGTGATTAAGGTTTCTTTACTGTTGCTCAGCAACTGCTGGAAATATTGCAGTCGCTGCGCGCACTTACTGTCCCAGGTGGTCAAGCCCAGTGATTTTTTTGCCTGTTGATTAAAGAAAGGTGAGCTGGGTGGCGAGCCGGGCATAAACTGACGGTCAGCGGCGGCAATTACCAATCTATCGAAACTTCTTAATTGCGCTTGTTCTAAAGTCATTAACTGAACTGGTGATGCTTCTGTTTGAGGGCTAAACATGTGCTCTTCCAATGACATACCTAACCATGTTCTAAAATCTTCCCAGTGCAGCTCCGGATCGCTGTAACTCAGGCTATGTTGCATATCGCCCAGCGTTTGCATAATACGCATACCCGCAGGGTCTTTTGCGTAGTTCTTCTCCATGCCCAATTGTTTTACGTTATCGAGTAAGGCTTCAAGAAAAACACTAAGAGGATGGCTCTCTTTTGAGAGGTAAAGTGCCTTTAACGATGCTGCATTTGCCTCTAGCTGGTTGAGTAGCGCGATGACCTGGTCGTAGGAGTTTGCAGGCCAGTGTTCGAGTTTTTTTAGGCGGTATTGCAGATGTTTTTTATAACGCGTTAAACCTCTAGCAATACCTTCGTGCTGGATGATATCTTTTTCCAGGCGGTAAACATTATTGAGTAATTCTTCACGGCTGCTATCAAGGATAACGAAATGAGATTTAAGAAAATCCAGCATGGCGCTGTAATCAAAATCTTCTTCGACACATTCCAACCAGCGTTCCAGTACGGCTGCAGCGCTTGTAGTTGCTAATGACCAGCCGGAAATATCCTGTACCGGCACATCCGCTCTTTCCAGTAGTGCTCGTAATCGACGTGCGAGTTTTCTATCTTCTGAAATAATACCGATATTTTTTGTGCCAGCGAGTAACCACTGCCTAATTTGTAGATCAATGGCGCGGGCTTCGTTTTCTACTTCTTTACAGGCATGAAGTGAAAAAGGTAAAGCCTGATCGTGTTTGAGTGATTTGAATTTTTCAACACGGTTTTTTAATGGCGCTTCGTTATAGGCAAAGGCGTATTGTAAAAACTGTTGAGTATGACTGGGTATTGAATCGTTTTGTTCAATACTCTGGCATTGCTGAAAGTTTTTTAATAATTCGATAAATTGTTTTTCACAGGGAAATAATTGTTCACTTGCTAAACTGTAACAATAGAAATTGCTGGGCAGTTGAGATGCTGCCTCATGTAAACGAATGACGTAGGCGCTGGAGCTGTCCAGTAGCGCATGTGCCTGTAACTGCTGATGCCATGCATGCCATAAAGTATGCACTAAATGTGCTTCTTGTTGTAACTGTGGATGAGCCTGTTCAATGTTATAGGCCTGTCGTACAGTTTCCAGCCATTCTTCAGCCGATTGACACACTGTGGCGTGATGTAAGTTCAGTTCATCGAACAGTTTGAGTAGTGATAATGAAACCTGCCATTTATTTTCATCGTTGAATAGTGACGGGTGTTGTTTTAATGCTTCGATGAACATCAACCGGCGAGCTTGTTCAGAAATGACGGTGTAGCTTGCATCCGGCAGGATGATATTGCTGTTGATCCATTCTTTCAGTGTACCGATCCAGGGCGGAATAACAGCATTGAGTCCTGATGTTTTTATTTGTTGTAATAATTCTGCACGAAAATCCTGCGCGGCACTGCTATTGGGTAGAAAAACGGTGACTGCATCCAGTTGTGGTAGAGAAGATTTAAATTGTTCAAGTAGCTGTGTTACTGCCAGTGCTATCATCGTTTGTTGATTGCTCATTGCAGCGGTTTATCTCTCCAGATACTGTAGCTTGCCTTCTACACCATCCCAGTCGTCAGCATCATCCGGTGCATCTTTGCTTTCGTTGATTACCGGCCATTCACGACTGAGTTCCTCGTTCAAGGCCAGAAAGGCGGCTTGGTCAGCAGGCAGTTCATCATCGGCAAAAATAGCATTGGCTGGGCATTCAGGTTCACACAAAGTGCAATCAATACATTCTTCGGGGTCGATAACGAGAAAATTGGGACCTTCATGAAAACAGTCGACAGGGCAGACATCGACACAATCGGTGTATTTGCACTTGATGCAATTTTCGCCTACTACATAGGTCATATTTTGGTTCTCAAAGGAAGTTGAAAAATATCAGGTAAAATATTATCACAGTGAAAGCTGCACGGGTGTTTGTAGATAGTTTAAAATCAATGCACACAAGAATAATGACAAGAGATAATAATGACAACAATCAAAAAAGCCGTTTTCCCTGTTGCCGGTCTGGGTACTCGATTTTTACCCGCCACCAAAGCAGTTGCCAAAGAGATGCTTGCTATCGTTGACAAGCCTTTGATTCAATACGCGGCAGAAGAGGCTGAGAAAGCCGGAATTGATACCTTGATTTTTGTTGTTGGTCGTACGAAAAATTCCATCATTGATCATTTTGATAAGGCTTATGAACTGGAAAATGAGCTGGCACTTCGTAATAAAGATGCTCTATTGCAGATAGTAAAAGACACTGTGCCTGAAGGCGTAAGTTGTGTGTTTATTCGTCAATCAGAGGCGCTAGGGCTAGGCCATGCCGTATTATGCGCGGAGGCGGCTGTTGGTAATGAGCCCTTCGCTGTGATCCTGCCAGATGATTTGATCCACAATGAAGGTGATAATTGTATGCAGCAGATGGTGGCTGTGTATAACAAATATCAGGCGTCGGTGATCGGTACTCAAACCGTGAATATGTCAGAAAGTGATAAATACGGCATGGTGGCTGGTCCTAAAGTCGAAGATCGTCTGGCCATGGTGGATGAGATTATTGAAAAACCAGCTCCAGAAGAGGCTCCATCGGATCAAGCCGTGGTGGGGCGTTATATTCTTACCCCTGCCATTTTCGATATATTGAAAAGAACCGAGCGTGGTGCTGGTGGCGAGATCCAGCTAACTGATGGTATTGCTGCGCTACGCAAGTGCGAAGAAGTCTATGCTTATAGCTTTGAAGGCACTCGTTACGATTGTGGAAGCAAAATGGGTTATTTGCAGGCTACAGTCGAATTCGCGCTCAGGCATGAAGAATTGTCAGAAAAGTTCAGTGAATATCTGAAAAATCTATAGTTATAACTACCCCTTCTAAATAATGGTTATATCTTTCATATATAGCCTTTTTATTGATGCATGACCTTTTGTCGTGATAATCATGCCGAAAAGCACTAATCTTAAGTCTAATTGAGAATCGTTCTTGACAAAGCGGCGTTTTGATCCACACTCTGTTACGATTATTTTTTTTTAAAATATTAAATAAAGTGAGTGTTAGTACGATTTTTTATGTGATAGCAAAGGCCATAATATTAAAGTGGTTTGTTTATTGTGCATAATAACGCTTTGATTTTTATTATTGTTTTTTTCTTGACTTGATAAAAAAATAGGTCACAATTAGTTTGTCCAAATTTGTGCGCGAGTAGAAACGTATTTAATAAATACACAATACTGGCTCACTAGATAAGAATAAAACTTGTTAAGTATTGAAAGAAGCTAGCCTGACAAATCAAAGGTAAGAGATGGTCTATAACGAACAAGACATATTGACGTTTGATCAGATAAGAAGTGAATTGCTCACCTTATCTAAAGAGCGTAAGACGGGTGATTTCTGCCTTTTCACCGAGGAGAAGCATGCGGCAGTCATCAGCTTCAATAAAGGTGAAATTGTTGGTTTACGTTACAGAATATCGAGGGGCAATGATGCTTTAAGGCTTATCAGGAAGATAAATAGTGCCAAAATCAGATTTCAACCAAATGATGAGTCCGTAAACCGAGCTACCGCAAAAGATATTCTATCGACTGCTGAGATTCTCAAAATATTGGGAGTAGAGCAGGATGGTTGTACATTTCAGGGCATGGGCAAGAAAATACTGGTTGTGGAAGACAGCGCAACGCAACGCAAAATTATCTGCAAGATGTTAGTGCAGAGTGGCTACCGCATTTTGGAAGCAAAAGATGGTTACGAAGCTTTATCCATTGCAGAGCTCGAAGAACCGGATCTAATACTGCTCGATATTATTATGCCGGGTATTGATGGTTATAAAGTGATGGCAATGATGAAAGAAATTCCGGGTATGGAAAAAGTGCCCATCATCATGCTTACATCTAGAGACAAATTGATCGATAAAATGCGCGGCAAAGTTTCAGGCACTAATGAATACCTGACAAAACCATTTAAAAGTAAAGAGCTGATTGGAAAAATAGAAAAATACACGAGTGATGACAGCTCGTTTCAAAAATCAAAGAGTGGATTATAAAAATGCGACTAATAAATAGGGAAGCTCCCTATATAGTTGTTTTCCACAAGATAATATTATCCAGCCTGGATGTTAATAGTGATACTAGATGAGCGATAAAAAGAAAATTCTAATTGTTGATGATTCAAAGCTAATTCGTAAGGGTTTGGCTGGAATATTTGAGGCGTCAGACTCATTCGAGGTTATCGGTGAAGCGGCTGATGGTAAAGAAGCATTGGCAGCGATTAAGAAATTACAGCCGGATGTGGTAACACTTGATGTTGTTATGCCGGGTATGGACGGACTGACTACGCTGAAGCATATTATGATTGAGTGTCCCAGGCCAACAGTGATGTTGAGTAGCTTGACACAGGATGGAACCGAAACAACCTTTGATGCGCTTCGTTATGGTGCTGTTGATTTTATAAGCAAACCATCAAGGCTTGAAGATCAGAGTATGGATGATCTGGCAGAAGATATACTCAAAAAACTGGATATTGCAGAGGGCATCGATGTTGGTGTTACTTCCTATATTCGAACACGCGCAGGAAATTCGAGCACAAATGAGCCTTTGGAAGGTAAGTGTAAAAGATTGGTCGCAATGGGTGCGGCTGAAGGTGGTTACCGGGCTCTAATGAAAATTATTCCCAATTTAGTGCCGGGTGATGCGGCCTATTTGGTGGTTCTGTATGCAGAAGAGAGTCATGTTGATGCATTTGCCTCTTATCTTGATGAGCACAGCAAGGTTGCAGTGAAGCGCGGACAAAATGAAGAAGTTTTACAGGCTGGTAGTTGTTATATCAGTGCTGGTTCAGATTATATGACCGTGCATGAGAAGGGAGATGATTTGGTCTTGCACGTCAGTCCAGCACCTTTTGCTTCACGCAAAGGATCTATTGATAGATTGCTATTTTCAGTTGCAGAAATTATGGCTGAAAATTCCGTTGGTGTTGTGCTTTCTGGAGTGGGTATAGATGGTTCTGAAGGAATGGAAGAAGTTGAGCGTGTGCAAGGCGTGACCATTGTTCAAGAACCAAAAAGCTGTCTGGCTCAGGAAATGTCAAAGTCAGCGCTTACATTGTGCTCACCAAATTATATTGTTTCGGATGTTGATATTCCAACGACAATTAATGAAGTGATGGATGTTAGTTTTTAAGTGATTTTATTTATGAGCATGAAATGTGGCTTTTAAATTAAATGATAATAAATTGGTGGTGTTACATCTCTTATAAAAGAGAGCATCATAGATTTGGATATAAGTGTTATACAGTTTTTAATTAATGATAATTTCTTACCTGATTGGGAAGGGGGATGACTAAAGTGGCTACTAATGTAAAAGGCAATTTTTTTGCCGATATGAAATTACCGGTGAAAATCGGTTTGGGTTTCGGAACGATGGTTTTGCTACTTGTAGCAGCTATTGCGATCACAATTTATGAGGTTGATCAGATACAGGATCTGACTGATCAGGTGGTTGAAACTCGTGTACCAACGGCGCAGGCCAGTTCGGGTATGCTTATCGGCGTTCAGCAGTCGCTCGCGGCACTTCGTGGTTGGATGCTTCTGGATAATGCTAAATTTAAGGAAAATCGAGCCGCAGCCTGGAATGACTGGATTGATCCATCATTGAAGGAGATGGCTGAATTATCCAAAGAGTGGGACGATCAGGAGGATATTAAAAGTCTCGAAACCGCAAGAGCAAGTATAGAAAAATTCAGACAATATCAAAACGAAATTGAGGCAATTGCTAATACCCCGGATGAGCAGCCAGCGGTTAAAATTCTGCTAGAAGAAGCTGCGCCACGTGCGGCAATTCTCGTTGCCAACATTACCAAAATGATTGACCTTGAGGCGAGACAGGGTGCTGATGCCACGCGTAAATCGATTCTCTATATGATGGCTGACGTTCGTGGTACTACCGGTCTGGGTCTGGCGGCGATTCGTGCGTATTTGCTTTCAGGTGATAAAAAGTTTGTTGCCGAATTTGACAAGTTGTGGGCAAAAAACACCAAACGATTTAAAGACCTTTCAGCTAATTACTCGAATCTGAGTTCAGCGCAGAAAGAGGCCTTTAATGAATTCAAGAAAACACGTGCAGAATTCGCACCGTTACCACCAAAGATGTTTGAAATCAGGGCGAGTAAAGAGTGGAACGTAGCCAACTACTGGCTGGGTACTAAAGCGGCGCCAGAGGCTGCAAAAATTGTTGCCGTCTTTGATGAAATAGCGAAGCATGAAGCAAAAGTAATGCTCGAAGATGGCCAAAAAGTAAGAGCTCTGGTGACTCAGTTGGATAATCTGGAAATCAGTTTATTGGTTATCGGTATTGTTATTTCATTGGTATTGATTGTGATCTTTACGCGTGTTGTTGCAGGCCCAATTCTTGCAGTGTCGGCCGCGATTAGAGAGATTTCAGCTAACAAAGATTTGACTATTTCTGTACCAGTTGCGGGTAAAGATGAAATTGGTGAAATGTCATTGGCCTTTAATCAGATGATTCAAGATATTCGAGAGGCATTCACCCTGGTGGTAAATATCGCGAATGATGTATCGGTAAACTCGGTAGACATGAATAAACGAGCCTCTGCTAATAAAGAGCGTTCACAAGGCGAGCTGAAACGTGCGCAGATGTCTGAGAAGGTAATCACCGAGATGGGTGGTACAGCGGCTGAAGTATCAACTGCCTCTGCTGAGCAGCAGGTGTCTGCAAAAGAAGCCGGTAGAACTATGGCGCAAATGCAGGCGCAAATGAATGAAGTGGCGGCTTCTGCGGATGAGCAGAGTAAAGAGGTTGTCACAACCATGCAACGTATTTCTGAGATGGGTGAAACCGGTGCGAAGGTGGTAGCGACCTCTCAGGAACAGGGCAAGATGGTTGGTAGGGTAACAGCCTCTGTGGATGAAATGACAGCGGCGGTTGCGGATATGCATAAGGCGGTAAGCAAAGCAACGGACTTTGGCGAGGCCTCACTCAGCGCGGCAAAAGAAGGTAGTTTATCGGTAGAAGCGACAGTGGAAGGTATGAAGGCGATTTCTGAATCATCCGAACAGATTTCTGAAATCATCGGCGTAATTACCGAAATTGCGGAACAAACCAACTTGCTGGCTTTGAATGCGGCTATTGAGGCTGCTCGAGCTGGTACACATGGTAAGGGTTTCGCGGTGGTTGCGGATGAGGTTGGTAAGCTTGCGCAACGTTCATCAGAAGCGGCAAAAGAAATTACTCAGTTGATTAAAGATTCGGCGCAACGAGTAGAAGAAGGAAGTCGATTGACAGAGCAGTCGCAGGCATCGTTGGCCAAGATTGATGAAGGTGGTAACGCTAATATGGAAGCGATCCAGCAGATTGGTCAAACCGCTGGAACACTGACCGAAAGTAGTCGCGTTGTTCAAAGTATGATGTCTGAACTGAATACTCTAGCTCAACAGATTGGTGATATGGCGGGTGAGCAGGGTGAACGTCGTAAAGGTGCTGAGGATGCATTGACTAAACTGCAAAGAATGTCCAACGAAATTAACACTTTGGTAAATCAGGCGGACAAAGGTGGTAACGTGGTTGGCGAGCAGATGATGGGTATTGTAAAACGTACCAACGTCATGACTGAAATGACAGAGACACAGAAAGCTCGTTCTCAGGCAATCATGAAAATTGCGCAAGAATCTGCGGGCTCAGCGATGCAAACTGCTGAGGGTGCTGCAGCGGTTGTGAAAATTACTGAAGATCTTCAGGATAAAGCGGAACAACTTACTAAAGAAGCGCAACAGTTCAAACTCACTTAATCGAATATTAATGTCCGGTACACGTAATGTGCCGGATGTTGATTGATTTTGAATTGTCTGGTTAATTTGGGGGATATGACATGGTTGATGTATTTACATCAGAAGAACAAGAAGATCTTGAAAACGAAGGCATCATGCAGCTGGTCGGTTTTGAGGTGGGTAAAGAAATATTTGGTGTAGATATTTTGATGGTTCGTGAAATCATTAGATCTGCACCTATAACACCGGTACCCAATTCACCGGAGTTTGTCGAAGGCGTGATTAATCTACGCGGTGATATCATTCCGGTCATTGATTTACGCAAAAGACTTAATCTCTTTACCGAAGAGATGCAGAAAAAAAACTGGATACTTATCCTTGATATTGAAGGCAGTGTTACAGGTTTTGTTGTAGATATGGTTGATGAAGTGTTAAAAATTGATGAGAAGACTATCGAGCCAGCGCCAGAGATTGTACTTGCTGGTCTTGAAAGTCAATACATACGTGGTGTGGTCGAAGTGGCCGGTAAGCGTTTAATGATTCTGCTTAATTTTGACAGTATTTTACTGGCAAATGAAATTAAACAGTTAAAAGAAAGCAAGACGGCAAAAGCATCATAATTACCATAGAGCATGGTAAAAAATTAAAGTGGAAAGGTGATCTGAGTTATGCATAAACAGGTATTGATTGTTGATGATTCATCAATGATGCGAAAACTGATAACACGAACTCTGACTTCAATAGAGTGTGATATTGTCGGCGAAGCCAGCAATGGTGTAGAGGCATTGGAGTTGTATAAGGAGTTAAAGCCTGACCTTGTTACCATGGATATAACTATGCGTGGTATGGATGGTTTTACTGCGGCTCAGGGAATTTTGGAGTTTGATGATAAGGCAAAGATATTATTTTTGTCTAATCTTGATGATGATAAATATCGAGAAATGGTCGTTGAAGTTGGTGGTGTTGGTATGGCCAAAAAACATCATTCCGATGAAATTGCAATGCTAATTAAAGCAATAGACGAATGAAAAGAATGTTGTCTGTCATAATTGCATGTAAGGCGATGGGCGAATGTTTCGTAGCGGGTATGAACAAGGTAGGAATGAACGATGAGTGACGTAGATATAAGTTTGCTTCCTGATTATTTGGTAGAGGCAGCCGAGCATCTTGAAGAGATGGAGTCACTGCTTCTTCAGTTGGCAGATGAACCCGAGAACGTCGAAGTATTGGATGAAATATTTCGTCCAATACATAGCATAAAAGGCGCTGCACAGTTTATAGGTTTAGTGCACTCTTCACGCTTGGCGCATCGCTTAGAAGATTTGCTTGATTTATTACGTAATGGCGAACGCCCATCTAGTCCAGCTGTTGTTGAGTTGTTAATTGCTGCTCGTGATTTAATTGTTACCCTGGCTGATGAGCTTGAAAATAATCAGGCCGAGATAAGCTCAGTCGATGACATGGTTGATCAGATCACGGCAGAAATTGAAGGTGAAGCAGTAACTGATAGTTCCAATGAATATGAAGAAATACCTGTTCAATCAGATTTACCTGTTAGTGCCGGTGGGTATGATGAAGAAAATGACCAGGAGTTATTTGGTATATTTTTAGAAAACCTTCGTGAGAAAATTGACGTAGTTCGTATTCAGCTAGCGGAACTTGAAGGTTCATCAGAAAAACCTGCGTTGCTTGAACGTTGTGCTGAAACTATTCAAGGTCTTCATTCAGCCGCTAATTACATGGGTTATGAAGAACTCACCAACATATATAGTAACTGCCTGGAAGATATTGCCGCAGTACAGGAAGCATTAGCTACTGGTGAGGAAGTACCTTATGACTTTATGGATGGTTATCTAAGAGAATTAACTGAGCTTTTCCCTCAGCTGGGGCAGGTAGATTCTGCTGCAATAAACGCAGGTAGCAGCCAGTCTGCAGAGATTGAAAGTGAAACCCAGGAAGAAGATAGTGATCTAGATGTCACTATGCTACCAGATTATTTGGTAGAGGCTGCGGATCATCTTGAAGAGATGGAAACGTTGCTACTTAAATTGGCTGATGAGCCAGAGAATATTGAAGTGCTGGATGAAATATTTCGTCCAATACATAGTATAAAAGGTGCGGCACAGTTCATTGGTCTTAATCGATCTTCACGGCTGGCACACCGACTAGAAGATTTACTTGATTTACTGCGTAAAGGTGAGCGACCCTCTAGCCCGGCAGTAGTCGAGCTACTTATTGCGGCACGTGATTTAATAGTTACACTCGCAGATGAATTAGAAAATTCCCAGAAAGAAATGTCATCAGTCGATGATATGGTTGCTCAAATAACAGCCGAGATTGAAGGTGGTGTTACTGCTGCTAGCGCTGCTGCGCCCAAAGATATAACGGTTGAAACTGATGTATCTAATAGTGCTGGTTACAATGAAGAAAATGATCAGGAATTGTTTTCTATATTTATTGAGAACCTGCGTGAGAAAATTGATTTAGTTCGCATTCAGGTAGCAGAGCTTGAAAATTCTCCTGATAAAATAGCGTTACTTGAACGCTGCGCTGAGACTATTCAATCGCTTTATTCAGCGGCAAATTATATGGGCTACGAAGAGCTTACCCGTATATATAGTAACTGTCTTGAAGATATTAGCGTTGTTCAAGATGCCCTGGCCAAAAATGAAGAAATACCATATGACTTTATGGATGGTTACCTGTTAGAAATAGCAGGGCTTTTCCCTCAGTTAGCACAAACCTTATCTGGAACTGAAACCGTTAAGGCTAGTGAAGAAAAAACACCAGAAGAAGCGCTTGCTGAAAAGCTAAGTAATGCGCTTGATAATGCTGCATCCGATTCAGAAGAAGTCGAGTATGAGTTGTTACATGGTGTATTTGAGGAAATGATTTCTGATAGGACAGAGGAGCCAGTTGAGGATGAGATCGCTAAGATATCAACTAGTAAGCAAAAACCGAGTACTAAAGCAGAAGTTGAATCAACAGTAAATAAACCTGATGATGCTAAAGTTAAACCTGCTCAGAAAAAATCAAAAATCACTAAAAAAGCACCGCCTTCAAAAACTGATGAAGAAGATAATCTGCTTAAAAGTCCAAATGATAGACGTGCAGCTGATCGCAGAAATAGCGAGACTTCTGTTATTAAGAAAAGCGTCCGTGTTGAAGCAGAAAAAATTGATTCGCTTATCAACCAGGTGGGCGAGCTTGTGGTAGACAGGGCGTACTTCTTTCAGTTGTTTGATGATATGCGCGGTTTACAGCAGCATTTAAAAGATGATATCGGTTTAGATCAGAAAGAAATGAAGCAGATAAGAGCTTTTACTTATCGAATGAGTGAGGCAATTGCATCATTGAGTCGTACTTCAAATGAGCTTCAGGAAGGTGTGATGAAGGTGCGTATGTTGCCCATCTCGCAGCTGTTTAATCGATATCCAAGATTAGTCCATGATTTGACTCGCAACAATAACAAAAAAGTTAATTTGAAGGTTGAGGGTGAAGACACTGAGCTAGACAAGATGGTGGTGGAGAAATTGTCTGATCCACTTATTCATGTAATTAGAAATGCGGTAGATCATGGTATTGAAGGTGGTAGTGATCGCGCTGATTCTGGTAAAGCTGAAACCGCAACGCTTTTCTTAAAGGCTTATCACGAAAGTAATCAGGTTGTTGTAGAGGTTACCGATGATGGTCGTGGTATTGACCCTGCCACGATCAAAGCCAAGGCCGTAGAAAAAGGTATCGTTTCTAAACATGAAGCTAACCGAATGACGTCTCAGGAAGTTGTTCGATTAATCACTGCGCCCGGTTTTTCTACAGCAGAAAAGATAACAGATACCTCTGGCCGTGGTGTTGGTATGGATGTGGTTAGAAAAAATATCGAAAAACTTAATGGTACTCTAGATATTGATTCTGTCCCTGGTAAAGGTACAACTATACGCTTGAAGATCCCTTTGACCCTGGCCATCATACCTGCTCATCTGGTTCGTGTTAGCGGAAATATGTATACCATCCCATTAGCCAATATTGAAGAAACGCTAAGAATAGATCCAAAAGATTCAACCATTATTGAAGGCACTGAAGTTATCTATTTAAGAGGGAAAACACTGCCTATTATTCATCTTTCAACTTTATTTGCCACGCGCAAAATTACTTCAGTGAAAGAAAACTTCTTTGTCGTTGTTGTTAATACCGGTACTCAGAAATTAGGTCTGGTTGTTGATGAATTATTAGGGCAGGAAGAGGTGGTAATTAAACCACTGGTGGATTATCTTCGAGATAAGAGTGGTTTTTCTGGTGCGACGATTATTGGTGACGGCAGTATCTCACTTATTCTTGATATTTATGAGATTGCACAGATGACATCAAGCCAGCAAATTAAGCGCCAGCACGCACTGGTTAATGCCAGGAAGGCAGCTAGTGCAGAACGGGTCAATAATTAACCATGTTGGCCTGTGTCCAGAAATTAACTTATGACAGTGGTAATAAATCATCAGTTTTAGCTAATGAGGAATAATTGTGGGAGATAAGATAAAAGTTCTGATTGTTGATGATGCCACTTTTATGGTTAAGGCCATACGTGAAATATTAGAATCAGATGCTGAGATAGAAGTTGTTGGAAGTGCCAAGAATGGTCTTGAAGCGCTTAAGCTGATAAAAGAACTTAGACCGGATGTGATTACCTTAGACGTTGATATGCCTGTCATGGATGGACTTAAGACGGTTCGTCATATCATGATCGAATCACCCGTTCCTGTAGTGATGTTGAGCTCACTGTCTGAGCATGGTGATATTACTTTTGAAGCAATACGTTTGGGTGTGGTTGATTTTTTACCCAAACCATCGGGTGCCATATCGCAAGATATTCATGATGTTAGGCAACAGATAATTGATCGAGTAAAAATTGCTGCCTCGGTGACTATGAAAAATATTCATCGAGTAAAATTAAATGGTTCGAGTGAACAAAGCGAGCTTACTGAGCGTTATGGTTACCAGGAAATGGACTATATTGTCACTATTGGTACAACCTTAGGTGGTCCCAATACGGTTATTAACTTAATGACTATGCTGCCATCAGTGCTGCCAGTTACTATAGTTGTAATTCAAGAAATCGCACCAAAAATATTGCCTTCATTTGCCAAGCAATTTGCAGAGCAAACGTCCTGGCGTGTAGAAGCAGGTGAGGCTGGTAAGGAACTAGAGCAGGGTGTTTGTTATATTTGCTCTAACGAAACACCGCTACATGTTGAACGAGATGCTCAAAACAAAATTACCTTGCTAACCCAGGCTGGTGATGAGCAGCCTTTGAATGCTCTTTTTACATCTGCATCTGACATCTTTGGTGCTAATACAATAGGTGTTTTATTGACCGGTATTGGTAATGATGGTACAGATGGTTTTGCAGCAATAAGAAGCAATGCTGGTGTAACTATCGCTCAGAGTACGGATACTTGTGTTTACCCTAATTTGACACAATGTGCGATTGAGCATGGAAATGTCGATTATATTGTTGATGCAGATGAGCTGGCAAAAAAAATAATGTCAGTGGTCGAAGTTGATTAATGGTTGTCATAGAGCTAGACCTGATCACTGTGGCCTATGATTCAAATATGATTGAGATATAATTGATGTTTATCAGTTGTGACAAATGTAATACAAAATACAAAGTCGATGAAAGTGTCTTCAAAAAACCTAGCTTACGAGTAAAGTGCTCTAAGTGTCAGCATGTTTTTACTGCTTACAAAACACCGCCACCGCTCGATGATACTCCATTTGTACTAGAGGATTCTGGTGCAGTTATAAAAACACAGGCGCCAGCACCTGAATGTAAAATTATCTGCGTATGTAATCAGAAAGGCGGTGTTGCTAAGACCTCTACCTGTTTAAACTTGGCGAGCGCTTTGTCTGCCAAAGGTAAACGAGTGCTGTTAATAGATTTTGATGTGCAGGCTAACCTTTCTTTATTATTACGTTGTAAAAATAAAAAGTCATTTTTTGAAGTCATGGACACTGATGATGGTGATTTAACCAAAGCTATTGTCAAAACTAAACATGGCATATGGCTGTTACCCTCTAACAGTAGAATGGCATTAGCTTCTAAAAAATACCTCAATCAGGAAAATTTTGAATATTTACTAAGGGAAAAGTTGGCAAGAATAAAAAAGGTCTTTGATTACATCATTATTGATACACCTCCCTCTGGCGACTTTTATACTCTTAATGCGTTGTTAGCTTCTGATCTAGCTATTATTCCGACGCAGTGTGATTATCTGTCTATGAATGGTGTTGCGCATATAGTTAATATGATCAATGTAATTAAAAACAAAACAAATCATAAACTTGATTACAGAGGGCTGGCAACACTATATACTCCAACAAATACTGTGGAAAATGTGATTTACAAGAAGTTAAAAACACAGCTTGCTGGGAAAATGTTTGATACCGTGATTAACAGGGACAGTAGTCTTCAGGAGTCACACATTGCGAGATTACCCGTGATCGAATATGACGAGAATAGTCAGGCGGGCAAGCAGTATCTGGAGTTGTCAGACGAGTTACTAGGGATTTAATTAAATATGCGTTTACATGAAAACACATCGCCACTAGAAAATAATACATGGCTTCTAGGTGTCATTGCATTTATTTCAATGTGTATATTATGGTGGGGTTTGGTTGAGTTTTACGATATCAACGAAAAAGTGTTTCCCGGCCCTGTTGCAGTGTTTGAAAGCTTTTGGCTACTACTTTTAGATGGTAGTTTACTGAAGCATACAGTGGCAAGCCTGTACCGAGTCACAGTAGGTTTTTATTTAGCCGCAGCACTTGGAATTCCGCTTGGTATATTTATTGGTCGTGTTACGCTGGCACGAAATTTACTCAACCCCATTATTCAATTTTTAAGACCAATTTCACCCCTGGCATGGATACCATTGGCTATGTTGTGGTTCGGTATTGGTGATAATCCCGCTATATTTCTGATATTTCTTGCCTGTTTTTTTCCACTGGTAGTTTCAACTACTATAGCGGTTGTCTCCATTAATAAAGTCTATTTTCAGGTAGCCTCAAATTTTAATTTTAATCATACCGAACACTTGTTTAAAATTATAATCCCAGCGATTATTCCTGATTTGGTAACGGCGTTAAGATTAACCGTTTCGATTGCCTGGTTAGTTGTTGTCGCGGCAGAAATGATTGCCGTGCAGTCAGGTCTAGGTTTTTTAATTCTCGATTCACGTAATGCCTTGCGTATGGATTATGTGATGGTAGGCATGATTGTAATTGGCATGATTGGATTGTTACTCGATTTTGTTGTGAAACAATTGGGTAATGGTAAGTCCTCTGTCTGGAAGGAAGTAACATAGCGGATGATATATTAAATGGCTTACATTGAATTAATTAATCTAAGAAAAGAGTATATCGAAAGAAGGACTCATCGACGCAGTAAAGCAGATAATGAGCATCAGGGCGATAAACTGATTGCACTAGATGGTATCGATCTTGAGTTTCAAGAAGGTGAATTAGTCTGTATTTTAGGACCTTCTGGTTGTGGTAAATCGACCATGTTACGTTTGATTGCTGGTTTTGAAAAACCTACAGCGGGTAAAGTATTGATTCAGGGATCTGAAATCAGAAATCCATGCCCTGAAAGTGTTTTTGTCTTTCAGCAAGATGGATTATTACCGTGGATGACTGTATGGGAAAATATGGAGTTGGGCTTGAATCATATGGACAATGAGGATGAAAAGAATGACAGAATTAATGAATATATTGAGTTGGTAGAGTTGGTTGGATTTGAGAATAATTACCCCTATCAATTATCAGGAGGCATGAAACGTAGGGCGGAATTGGCACGTGCTTTGGTGGTAAACCCTGAAATGTTAATGATGGATGAGCCATTTACCGGTCTGGACTTTCTTACTCATATGAAAATGCGTGAGGAAGTCGTCAATATGCATGAATTTATTGGTAAAACCATGATTATGATCACTCATTTTATTGATGATGCTTTGACCATGGCTGATCGTGTGATTGTTCTGAGTGAACGACCTACAAAAGTTAAAATGATACGCGAGCTAAATGTTCAGCGTCCTCGAAATATAGAAAAAGACCCCGTACTGCGTGAATTGCGTGATGAAATATATTTAATGCTGGGTGTCAGTTATGTCGTTTAAGGGAATATTCAGTATAAAGTCTTTGTGGCAGCATCTTAAATATAACTCAACAGTTCATGTCGGTGTAATTATAATGCTCTGGCTTGTTGTTATCGTCGCTGCACATAACGAACTTAATGTAGAAAAACAACATCGTAAACAAATTACGATGGGCTATATGCCTGTGGTTACTAACTTAGCTTCCCCTTTACTTGATTATGTTAGTCGTGAGGGTGATGGTCTTCGCTTTAAAGCACTTAAATTTTCCTCTTTTGCAGAGATGGCTGAGTCTCTCCGTAATGGTCAGATTGATGCAGCTTTCATTATTGCCCCGTTGGCTATTGAGTTAAGGCAGCAGGGTGAAGATGTCAAAGTAGTCTACATTGGTAACCGTCATGAAAGTACGCTGGTGGCCAGGAAAGATCTTAATGTTAAAAGTCTGCATGACCTGATCGGAAAGACGGTCGCTGTACCAATGCGATACTCTGGGCACAATCTAAGTATTTTGCAGCTAATTAAAGAAAATGGACTTGAAGGCCAAATCAATGTCGTGGAAATGAATCCACCTGATATGGCTTCGGCACTGTCTACTGGCTCACTTGACGCATATTATGTCGGTGAACCTTTTGCTGCCAGCACGCTGCAAAGCGGTGAATCTGAACTGGTGTTCTATGTTGAAGATGTCTGGAACGATTTTATATGTAATTTGGTCCTGGTTAGGCAGGAATGGATTGATAAAGATCCGGAAGGAGTTAAAGCACTGGTTGATGGCGCTGTTCGATCAGGTCTTTGGGCACGAAAGAATTCGGCACAAGCGGCAGAAATTGCTTCAATTTACTGGAATCAACCTGTTGATCTGATCGAGTATGCTTTGAATACACCTAAGGATCGAATTTTGTTTGATAAATATGTGCCAAAAGAAGATGAGATGCAGTACATGGCGGATATGATGAAAAAGTATGGTCTTATTGACAATAATGACATTACAGGTTTGATCGACGATAAGTTTGCACTTGAGGTGGATCTTGAGAATATAAAAGGTCCTGAGTCAATTATGATTGTTAAGTAATTGCTTTCTTGTTGACTATTTACAGCTGAAAAAAAGCCCGCCAATGAATTTCATTGACGGGCTTTTTAGTTATTGCTTAAGCAGAAAAAATACTATCTAAATCCACCAGCATTGGCTTCATCTGAATACTTTGTATCCATAGATATAATATGCTCTTTTAACCAGTCAATACCCAATCGCGATACTTTTGGTACAGCAAAAATAGCCATGCCACCATCAGCTTCATTTTTATATTCCGTAATTTTGTCTACAAACGCAACATGGGCTCTTTTCTGACTATCAATACCAGAATAGTGGACTTGTTCAAGCATTCGTTCTTCTTCGCCAAAATGATATTTTGTGTAGTCAACTAGCTCGGTAATGAATTTAGCAAGTACATCTTCATCTGTACCCGATTTCATTGCGTCGTGCATTTGATTCATGATATCAAACAGTTTTTTGTGATGGTTGTCCATAGCGAGAACGCTTACGCTATATTCATCACTCCAGTTAAATAAGGCCATTGTGTATAACTCCAAAAAAAGTGTAGTTTATATTAGTCGGATTTTGTCAGCATTTGATAGAGGCATAAATCGACTTATGCTTAGGTACAAGTTTAGATTAAATATATGAAAAAGACTCATTCTCAAAAAAAATAATAACAGAATCAGCTAAAAGAATCATTTTCTATCCATCATTGATATAAGTAAGCTATATTAATGATGTTTAATTTATCTATTGATAAGTTGCATTATTACATTAGCCAGTTAAATATTTACGTACTTTAAATAGGGTAAAAATATGAAAATTGATATTGAAGTACGTCAAGTAGTACTTCCTAAATTGGAAAAATACAACTTTACTAGGTTGGTGGCACAAGTATCAGAAGCTGATGTGGATCATACCCTTTCAGTATTGCGACGCCAGCAGGCTAAATGGCGTTCTGTTGATCAACCAGCGAAAGCAGGTGATAGCGTGATTATCAATTGCTACGCCAAAGTAGGCGAGCGTGTCTTTGATGGTAAGGCAATGCGAGTTGAGCTAACAGAAGATGTAGTGACCGGTTTTGAGAAAAGTCTTATTGGTGTTGCCGTAGGTGAGAAATTGCCTATAGAAATCAATTTTTCAGTGGATCATTATCAAACTGATGTTGCGGGTAAAGCCGTTGTTTTTGATGTTGAGGTTTTAGAAATTGAAGCCTTGGTCTTACCCGAACTTGATACTGCTTTCATCAGAAGTAGTGGCATAGAGAGTGGTAAAGTTGCGGATATGCGCTCTGTGATTCGACGAAATATGGATACGCATCTGCAGAAAACCATTCGTCTAAAAAATACACTAAATGTATTTTCTTATATTCTTAACGATAACCATATAGATGCCCCACAGTCATTGCTTGAAGCAGAGTTAAAGCGACTAACCTGTGACCCCTGTGAGGAGGTTGAGGGTGTTGAAAGCTTTAAACACGACATTGACCCCGCCATGTTCACCGATCTTGCTTATACACGCGTTACCAGAAGTTTGCTTGTGGATGAGCTAGCTAAGGTTATGGATGTGGTCCTGGATGAACAGGAGGTAAGGGCACGAGTTGACGATTTGGTTTCAGAATACCCGCAAAAAGAAAAAATTATTGACTGGTTTTATGGTGATGAAGTCCGTTTAGCGGGCATAAAATCTGATGTTCTCGGCGAGCAAGTTGCTGATCTGATTTTAAAAGAAGCGAAACCTGAAATAATTGAAACCAGTTACGCTGCGATGATGGATTTTGGTGGTAACGAGAAATAGAAGGTTTATTCGAAAGCGTGTTTTATATGTAGTGATCAAATTAAATAGATTGGAAAATTAGATGGATGCCAATTAACGTCATAAGAAAAATAAAAGTTTCTTTGAGTATTTTGTCATCAATATATCGCGCTACACGGGGGCCGATTTGACCTCCGATTAGTGTTCCCAGTCCACCCCATAATAAGTAATTTACTTCAACAACCTCTTCCATTAAAGACCAGTGTAAACCAGCAGCGACGATGGCTAGTAAAAACATCATTGGAATGACGGTTGCAACACAACGTCTCATACTGAGTTTTAACTTGCTGCGCATAGCGGGTATTAACCACTCACCAATACCTAGCGATAAAAACCCCATAATGAATCCAAAAAATCCTGGTATAGGTAGTAGATGGTTAACTTTTTCCTGGTTAAATTTATAATTATCTCGTTCTTCATCTGTTTGATCCTGACTGGCAACAAATAACAGAGCGAGTGTCATGGCCATAATGCCTAATGCCATTTGCACGGGTTGCTGGGGTAAATTTACGGTAGTATAACTGCCAATAATAACGCCGGGTAAAGCAGCTGCAAAAAAGATCAGAGCTAATTTTTTATCGACAAGGTTTGTTCGTAAAAAGGCAAAAGTTCCACTGCCCATACCAATTACCTGTATCAATAACGATGTTGCTACCGCTGCCTGTGGTGATAGTCCATAGGCAAGGATCAACAGAGGAGTCCATAAAATACCTCCACCAATACCAATCGTCATTGCCGCAGTGGAGAAGAGCAGTCCTGCTAAAACTAGTCCTAGTTCTTCAATCATTCTTTTATATCCGTTTCTAGAAGATTGAATGAATCAATAAACATGCGTAATGAGTCGAGCTCATGTCTGATCAGGGATATCTGTTTGGTACTATCTGAAGCGTTATCGTCCAGAGTTTTTGATAGATCATCGATTCTAGATTCTATGGCATTTATCATGCCGGAGGTTGAAGAAGCAATCTCCTGGAAATTACTGGTTAATTCATTAATGACTACACCCAATTGGCCAACTTCATCGTGTGTTTCTATTTTTATTACCTGGCTTAGATCGCCATCATTGATCAGCTCCGCTGTATCTAAAGTTCTTTGTAAAGGTCGTGTGATGTTTTTAACGAACATCATCATGACAATGGCCATAACTATCGTCAGCACACCGAACATGACAACAATCTTGTTTCGTAAGCTAGAAAGAGCAGGGGATTCATATAATGTGGAGTTGATACTGTCTGTAATAGCAGTTGTGTTTACGCAAATGTCCTGTTGAAGTCCCGGCCTACCCATCTCAAAATAGAACTCGACACCTATCATCATTGCTGCGATTGCTATTAGTAAAAAATAGTTAAGCAGGATGGTTTCCAGTTTTTGAGTTTGTTTCATGAGTGACTTTAGTTGTCAGCTAGAATTTCGGAAAAATATTTTTTCAGGGCAATCATATCATCTTCGTAAATGTTGATAAATTTAACTCCTATGTCATAACCTTGATGGTCTACAGACTTCTTTGACCATATTACTTCTGAAATAACAGTTAATGTATCTGCTTCTGATAGTTCATTGCTCAGGATAGTTTTAAGGCCTTTACGGTGACGATGCCAACCATTAATTTTCATATCAAGGCTTAGCATCTTCCCCTGTTTATAATCTGTAGAGGTGGTGAAACATATACCATGCTCTGCAATATCTAGAGTTATTCCTTCTTCTGTGGAATTATTCGAGAGAGGGTATTCAATTGTTTTTATTTCAATCTGAACCTCTTTTGGTACACGAGTACATTCTCTTGTAATATTATTTTTATTGTTTTTAGGCATATCAATATTTCGGGGAAATCCGCTCCTTGTAAACCATATTTATGGTGAGGTTGTTGTTTCACTTTATTTCTATTTGGTATGCATTTAGTTTAAATAATATGATATTACAGGTGATTATAAGTGATAAACAGTTGAATTTCAGGGTAAGTTTGTGTTGATCGGCTATAATTCAGAGACTTATATATTGTATAAATACACCTAATTACAGGGGTAGTTAGTATTGATAATATGTTCGTATATAAGTTTTAAACTGATTTCATGTGCCATTATTATGGCGAGATAGAGTCCAGGATAGTATGTATGAAAAATTCTGAAGATCATGTTTTGGATGATGAGGTTGCTGGTCTTGAGCTAGTTAAGACTTCTGATTTATCCGGTGTGGATACATCTCTTGATGAGTTATATGCACTTCTGGCTGAATCATCTTCGTTAGATAACGATGTTGAAGTCTCTATGGAAGATGAAACCTCGTTATCAGAAGATTCTATTTTAGAGGAACTACAGGCCATGTATAGTGGTTCTGAGGCTTCGGTATTAGATGGCGTAACTGAGCCAGCGGCTAAAAGTGTTTCTATTATGGATGAACTGGAAGCTATGTACGGTAGTTCAGATGGAATGATCATCAATGATGAAAAGGCATCTGGCAATGAAGATGTGACGGTGAATAAAAGTGTCTCTGTTATGGAAGAGCTGGAAGCAATGTATGGTAGTGCCATTGCATCAACTACGCTTGAAGATTTGCCCGTAGAAAAAAACACTTCCTCTCTGGAAGAGCTGGAAGCCCTGCTGGGCGACACATTTAAAACTGTGACGGAAGAAGTTGGAGAAGATGTTGATAATCTGGTCGCCCTCAATGACTTGACAAACTCTCTGGTGGAAATGAACTCACATGAAGAAACTGAACCCAGCGACGTGTACTCTAGTTCTAATTATGAACAGTTATTTGAAAATCGAAAATCAGTTTTAGAAGAATTACAGAACCTTCTTCAATCAAGTGTTGAAGAACTGAAAACAAAAGAGAATAGTAATACAGAGACATCAATCTTGGCACTGGATAAGGAATATCCAACACGCAATGAATTAATCACTCTTCTTGAAGATAAGCTCAGTCAGTTGAGGATGATTTCAGATGCTTCAGGCAGTTTTTCTTTAGATGGTAATTCGTCAGTTCTGGATGAATTGAATGCTCTTGTGGTTGGGGCAGGGTCTGCTATAAGTTCTTCAAATTCATATCTACCAACAACTCCAGTTGAAGCATTACCTGATGGTCGTGATATCAGCATGTCGGATAATGTTGATGAATATGTATCTTACATAAACGATAAATATAAAAATGCTTCCAGTGATGCAGTTACTGAAAGCGCTAGTTTTGAGAATTTAATCTCAGATACAAATAACGCCATCGAATCTGTGCAGGCACAAGATGCTTTATCTGTTTCCGAAAATATTGAAATAGCTGATACCGATTCTGGATTAAAAGAATTGCAAGCATATTTAGCCGCGATGTCAGAAACTTCGACCGTTGATAATGATAGTCTGGTTGATGTTGATGTTGATGCTGATAGACAAGTAAGTGTAAGCCATCCCGGCGACTCATCAACCGAGTCTGCTGATAGTGGATTAAGTGCTCTAGAACAGTTTGAAGAGTTAATGGGTGAAACTGCACCTTCAGACACTGACGTTGATAGTTCCATTGATGAGGAGATAGAAGATTTAGGCAAACAAGCTGGAATTGCTGATATATCTATGAAGTCAGATAGTGAGTTGAGTGCACTAGAACAGCTTGAAAGGTTGGTGGGAGAAACAACCTCATCAGAAAATAAAGAATCGAGCGAAGATATATCAGTCACAAATAATGATTTTGAAATTCTGCAGGAATCATCTTATTTATCCGATAAAGTCGAAGAAGTTGAAGTTGAAACTGAACAGGACTCTGTAGAAATGGATTCATCAGGTCAAAAGGAAAATATACAACCTGTTGATGCTCATAGAAATAGATTAAAGCAGCGATCTATTCCAAACGATGTTTATCCATCGGAGGCAATAGAAACTAAGAAGCACCTGCCGATAGGTAGTATCTTATTAGTAGCAATCATCGTTGGCGTAATTATTTTATGGGCTCAATTTAATAGCGGAGAAGTTCCTCGTGATCGTGTGCAACCTGATCCGGTCGCATCGAAAGAGAAAGCGGTTTTAGTTGAGTCTGTGCCTAAAACTGAACCTGAAAATAATTCAACATTGGAACTATTACCTGAGCCCCAGAAAGAGGCATTACTTGTACCTGAAACTGAATATTTATACGAGGATGATTCTACTTCTGATATGCCAGCGGTAGTAGAAAATATTAGTGATTCTCAATCGGCTATTGACACATCTATCTACGAGGAGGAATCATTAAATGAATTAAATGCAACTCCTGTTGACTCTTATGTTGATGAAACATTTATTAATAATGAAATTAATATAGATGATGAAGCTTCCGCTTCACAGCTAGAGTTACCGGTTCAATTAATGACACCTGTAGAGCCTGAAATAGTTACTGGTGAAGCTTCTAATATGTCGACCGATGTAACTGCTGACATGAATAATGTCTGGTCTGTGCATTTATTTTCTTATTACAATGAACCACCGATTGCTAGTGAGGTTGAGTTCCTAAAAGTGCTGGGTGTTCCTTATAAGATAAAAAGGGCCATAGTTCATGGCAAGCTTTGGTATCGTGTGCAGGTTGATAAACGTTCAGAGTTTCATGTTGCAAAAGAATATGCGGTGATGCTGGGTAAAAAGTACGGTATAAAGGGGATATGGATTAGCAAGAATAAGGATCAGTAATAATATTTTGGTTATACAATAAAAAGGCCAGCATCGTGCTGGCCTTTTTATTTTTATGGATGTTGAATATAGCTATAGCTTTGAGTCAGATTCCAAATTAATTAAGAAAATTAATTAAAACGGATAAAAGAATGAGTGCCATAACGCCAGTCAACACCATTGCTGGATGACCATACGTCATTTTTAAGAGAAACATCATCACCACCAATCAGCCAGAGTTTATTACCACTACCATCATTGAAGTTGACTACTTGATGGGAAAGTCGTGCTGAAAAAGCGGTACTGGCAGATTGTTGTAGCCAGTTAATACCGTTACTAGATGACCATACATCGTTTTTATACGTGCCATCTGAGCCGCCGATAAGCCAGAGCTTATCGCCACCACCATCGTTGAAGCTGACGACTTGGTGATTTTTACGTGCAGAAAATTCTGCGCTACTTGTCAATTGTATCCAGTTAATGCCATCACTGGATGACCATACATCGTTTTTAAAGGCATCATCAAAACCACCGATGAGCCAGAGTTTATCGCCACTGCCATCATTGAAGTTGACTACCTGATAATCTTTACGTGCAGAAAATGCCGCACTGGCTGTTTTTTGTGTCCAGTTTATGCCATCACTGGATGACCATACGTCGTTTGTTTTTGATCCATCATTGCCACCAACGAGCCATAGCTTGTCGCCGCTGCCATCGTTGAAAATGACCACTTGATGGTCTTCACGCGCAGAAAATTCTGCGCTACTTGTTAATTGTATCCAGTTTATGCCATCTCCAGATGACCATACGTCATTCCTTTTTTCTCCATCATCACCGCCGATGAGCCAGAGTTTATTGCCGCTACCATTGTTGAAACTAACGACTTGATGATTTTTACGCTCGGAAAATGCTGCGTTGGCGGTCTCTTTTGTCCAGTCGATACCATCACTGGATGACCACACATCATTTGTTTTTGTGCCATCATCACCGCCGATGAGCCAAAGTTTATTACCGCTACCATCATTGAAATTGACCGCTTGATGAAATCTACGAGCCGAGAATTCAGCATTGGTGGTTTGTTGTGCCCAGTTAATACCATTACTGGATGACCATACGTCGTTTGTTTTAGTGCCCTCAGAGCCACCGATGAGCCAGAGCTTGTTACCGTTACCGTCATTGAAACTGACAACTTGATGTGCATAGCGAGCCGAAAATGCAGCGCTGTCTATTTGTTGTGTCCAGTTAATACCATCATTGGATGACCATACGTCATTTTTAAGCTCGCCATCATCGCCACCGATGAGCCAGAGTTTGTTGCCGTTGTTATTGTTGAAGCTGACGACTTGATGAGCTGAGCGATTGGAGAACGCAGCGTTGTTTATCTGTTGTACCCAGTTAATGCCATTACTGGATGACCATACATCGTTTTTAAAGTCGCCATCATCACCACCGATGAGCCAGAGCTTATCACCACTACCATCGTTGAAGCTGACTACCTGATGATTTTTACGCGCAGAAAATTCTGCACTGACAGTCTCTTGTGTCCAGTTAATACCGTCACTGGAAGACCACACGTCATTCGTATTGCTATCATTAGTAGTGGATGACCAAATGTTGTTTATTTTCCTGTCATCAGCACCACCGATGAGCCAGAGCTTATCTCTACTGCCATCATTAAAACGGACTACCTGATGTGCAGAACGTGCAGAAAATGCTGCACTGGCTGTTTTTTGTGTCCAGTTAATACCATCACTGGATGACCATACATCATTTTTAAGTGAGCCATCATTGCCACCAATGAGCCATAGCTTGTCGCCGCTGCCATCATTGAAGCTAACCACCTGATGACCTTTACGCGCTGAAAATGCTGCATTCGTTGTTTTTTGAGTCCAGTTGATACCATCACTGGATGACCATACGTCATTTTTAAGTGAACCACCATCACCACCAATAAGCCAGAGCTTGTCACCAGTACCATCGTTGAAATTGACGGCCTGATGAATATAGCGATTTGAGAACTGTTTTGAAGAAATTGTAGCTCCATAACTTTGTACATCACCATGTTTTAACCAGTAAGTGCTGGTTTGATAATGGTGCGTGCTTGTATCGACAATATTAGAACCATCAAGAAGGTCAAGAGCCGAGTTTTGGCAAGCACGGTAATTATCCAGATTACATTTTGCATTGGTGGAATGATTCAGTACTAGACCATTAGCCTCTGCTGGAAAATCTAAGAGGGCATCCTTTGAGCCAATTTTTGCTGTAAATGGAATATTTTTGGGTACTGCGTTGATGTAGTAAAAATCATTTGCAGCACTGTAAGTCGAATCTTCAGCCTTATGAACTCGGATCAGGGTTGCACCACTGGATAAAATTTTAACTTTGCCTGTGGTGGTATTAATGCTGGCAATGTCAGGATTATCACTACTATATGTAATTGCACCTGTGCCAAGACCTCCGACGGCAGTATTTGTTAGTTGATCACCAACAAAGGCATATTTACTGTTATTTTCAATAAAGCGAATAGTTTGAGATTGCTTGCCATCGATGCCATTAGCACCATTAATGCCATTAGTTACCTTAACTTCTTTAACTTGAATCTCTTTAACTTCAATATCTTTAACCTTTTTAACTGCATCTACTTCAGTTGTATTTTTACTGCGATTTTTACTATTAATGTCTTTTGTGTCGCCACCACCACAAGATGATAAACAAAAGGATAAGCAGGCTGCTAAGACTAATGGGGTAATTTTATTCATTTTTTTCCCGTATATAGGCACTGTGATTATAAATCTGAAGCAATAAAGACTAAGAGTGCTTTTATCGCTGCGATGCATATTATGATTTGATTTCGGATTACTCTTTAACAGAGCGTTTTTTTATTTTTTGTGAAGATAATTCCAACAGTAAAAGCATCATAATTAGAAACCATGGAAATATCAATGATGAATAATCGATCATAAGTACTTGATGTTATTCTAATATTTTGTGTTGTAATTAATATAGAGGAGAAATTCGGGGGAGAGGGTAGTTTGAAAAACTGGGGATTATAAAATAGGCAAAAAAAAGGGTTATGATTTTTAGTCATAACCCTTTGGTGTTTGGCTCCTCGACCTGGGCTCGAACCAGGGACAAACGGATTAACAGTCCGTTGCTCTACCAACTGAGCTATCGAGGAATAGTGCTCTTTTCAAGGCAGACCTTGATTGGAGGCGGTATGCTACCGATTTGGCCTCTATCGGTCAATAGCTATTACATGATTACGGTGGTATTTATTAAATGGCGGCTGCTATCCGGGTTAATGCTTTTTCCAGGCTGCCCATATCAGTGGCATATGATAGACGGAGATGGCCTTCTGAACCAAAAGCTGAGCCGGGGACGACGGCGACTTCCGCTTTTTCTAATAAATATTCAGCCAGTTGTACGTCGTTTTCAATATCATCCATACGTTCGATCACTGCATGGAATGAGGGGAAGCTATAGAATGTGCCATCACTGGCCAGACAATCAACATCATCCATACTATTCAATCGATGAAGAACGTAATCATGACGCTCTTTGAAAGTGTCGCACATTGTCTTCAGGAAGCTCTGGTCACCTTCCAGTGCTGCCTGTGCTGCAGCTTGAGCAATAGAGCAGGGGTTAGAAGTGCTTTGTGATTGTACCTTCTTCATCGCCTTGATTAGATCGGCAGGGCCTGCACCGTAACCAATGCGCCAGCCGGTCATAGAATAGGCTTTGGAAACACCATTTAGCATGACGGTGCGATCCTGTAATTCAGGGCAGACATTGAGGATGTTGTTAAAGCCTTCAGCCGTCCAGATGATGTGTTCATAAATATCATCAGTGAGAATAACAATCTGTGGGTGCTTGAGTAATACATCAGACAGTGCTTTTAATTCATCGCGAGTGTAAGCCTTACCCGATGGGTTGGACGGGCTGTTGAGTATGAATAGTTTTGTTTTTTTAGTAATCGCCGCTTCTAATTGCTCAGCGGTGATCTTGAAAGCTTGCTTGATGTCACCATTAACAATAATGGGTTCAGCATCCGCCAGTTTGACCATATCCGGATAAGATACCCAGTAGGGTGCAGGAATAATGACTTCATCGCCGGCATTGAGCAAGGCTTGAAACATATTGTAGATAACTTGTTTGCCACCTGTTGAAACCAGAATCTGATCGGGGTTGTATGCCAGGCCGTTATCTCTTTCAAATTTGTTTATAATGGCTTGTTTGAGCCCCGCAGTACCATCGACCGCAGTATATTTGGTGAAGCCATCCTGAATGGCTTTAATCGCGGCAGCTTTAATGTGGTCAGGGGTGCCAAAGTCGGGTTCGCCAGCGGCCAGGCCGATAACATCGCGGCCTTGTGCTCGTAACTGGTTAGCCAGTGCGGTTACGGCAAGGGTAGGTGAGGGTTTAACTCGTTGGACGCGATCAGAGGTTTTAATGTTCAACAGTGTGATTCCGTAGGCTGCAAAGGTTAATTTAAAATATACTGTATTGTGACAAATGTCTAAACAATTTGAAATAGTTACTGACTATAAACCTGCGGGAGATCAACCCACAGCTATAGCGACCTTGATGGATGGCCTTGAATCTGGACTAGCGAGGCAAACTTTGCTGGGCGTTACTGGTTCGGGCAAGACCTTTACCATCGCTAACATCGTTCAGAAAACGCAGCGTCCCACCATAGTGCTGGTGCCTAACAAAACGCTGGCGGCTCAGTTTTATGGTGAGATGAAAGAATTCTTTCCGAATAATGCCGTCGAATACTTCGTTTCTTATTACGATTATTACCAGCCAGAAGCCTATGTGCCCGCCAGCGACACCTTTATCGAAAAGGATGCCTCGGTTAACGAACACATCGAACAGATGCGGCTGTCGGCCACCAAGGCGCTGATGGAGCGTAAAGACACCATTATTGTCGCCACTGTCTCGGCGATTTATGGTTTGGGTGATCCTGATTCTTATTTCGCCATGGTCTTGCACCTGGTGCGCGGTGATATTGTCGACCAGCGCCAGATCCTGCGTCGCCTCGCCGAACTGCAATATACACGTAATGATATGGAGCTTCGCCGGGGTTGTTATCGAGTACGCGGTGATGTTATTGATATTCATCCCGCCGATTCCGAAAAAGAAGCGGTTCGTATTGAATTGTTCGATGAAGAAATCGAAGGCCTGAGTTATTTTGATCCACTCACCGGTGAAGTATTGCGCAAGGTGGCACGTTTAACTATTTATCCTAAAACTCATTACGCGACACCACGAGATATGATCGTCAAAGCGATTGTGCAGATTCGTGAGGAATTAAAAGAGCGATTAGCAGAACTCAAAGACATGGATAAGCTGGTTGAGGCGCAACGGCTTGAACAGCGCACCCGCTTTGATCTGGAAATGATGCAGGAGCTGGGTTATTGCAATGGTGTGGAAAATTATTCACGCTATTTATCAAACCGAAATCCGGGTGATCCACCGCCGTGTTTATTTGATTACTTGCCGGATAATGCCTTGCTGGTGGTAGATGAAAGTCACGTGTTGATTCCTCAGTTGGGGGCGATGTATAAAGGCGATCGTTCGCGCAAAGAAAATCTGGTCAACTTTGGTTTTAGATTGCCATCAGCGCTGGACAATCGACCACTGCGTTTTGATGAATTTGAAAAAATGACACCGCAGACCATCTTTGTTTCAGCTACGCCCGGGCCATATGAGCATGAGAAGTCTGAATCGATAGCAGAGCAGGTGGTTCGACCTACTGGGTTACTCGATCCTGAAATCGAAGTGCGGCCAGTGGCCACACAGGTCGATGATGTCATGTCCGAAATTAATCAGCGTGTTGAATTAAACGAACGTGTACTGGTTCTGACATTAACCAAACGCATGGCCGAAGATTTAACCGATTACCTGACCGAACACGGTATTCGTGTGCGTTATTTGCATTCTGATATCGACACCGTCGAACGTGTAGAAATTATTCGAGATTTACGATTAGGTGTATTTGATGTGTTGGTAGGCATTAATCTGCTACGAGAAGGCCTGGATTTGCCCGAAGTTTCACTGGTCGCCATTTTAGATGCCGACAAAGAAGGTTTTTTACGTTCCGATCGATCTCTTATTCAAAGTATTGGGCGTGCAGCACGTAATGTTCGCGGTAGAGCCATTTTATATGCAGACAGAATTACTGGATCTATGGAACGATCAATTGCAATTACAGATCAGCGTCGAGAAAAACAGCGTGCACACAATTTGAAAATGGGTATTTCGCCGCAGGGGATTATCAAAAAAGTCACTGATGTACTGGAGTCAGGTTACGATAATAAACATTTAACACGGCAGGACAAGGCTGGTTTGAAGGTGGCAGAAGAGCGCGCATCATATGCAGTGATGACACCCAGGCAATTATCAACTGCAATAGATAAAATGGAAAAAGAAATGTACGGCCACGCCAAAAATCTTGAGTTTGAAGAAGCTGCTGCAGTTCGAGATAAACTGGAGGAAATGAAACGTCTAGCGTTAGGGCCTGTTTAGAATTTGAGTCTATTTGCTTAAGCGCTAGATTTCATAGCAATAACATTATCGGGTAACCATAATCTTGGTTTATCGATGACATAGCCTTGCGCATAGTCGATGTTGATCTCTCTAAGTAAGTTCAGAATATCTTTGTTTGCTACATATTCAGCGACTGTTTTTAAACCCATTTCGTGACCGATACTGTTAATAGCAGAAACAATTGCCTTATCCATGGAATCGGTGACAATATTATGGATAAATTCACCATCTATTTTTATGTAGTCAACCGGAATGTTTTTTAAATAAGAGAATGAACTTAAGCCACTGCCAAAATCATCTAAGGCAAACATACATCCCATATTTTTTATTTTATTAACGAGTTCGATAGCAATACCAAGATTAGAAATAATGGCGGTTTCTGTGATTTCAAAACAAATAATATTCGGTGGTATGTCAAAATAATCAAATTGTTCCCGAATATATTTAACGATGCTATTATCTCGAAGAGTCTGTCCTGATAAATTTATGTTATAAACTCGTTTAGTATTATGGTCTCGTTCATGGCTGATGTTTTTAAAGGCAGTGGTAATAACCCAGCGATCAATGACAGGCATCATGTCATAACGTTCAGCAGCAGGTAAGAAAGCTAGTGGTGGTATGATTTCTCCATTTTTACCTTGCATGCGTATCAATACCTCAAAATGAGGAAGGTCATCGTTTTTTATAGCTACAACTTTTTGTACGGCTAATATGAAACGATCATTTTTTAAAGCATCTTGAATACGTGTCATCCATTGCATTTCACCACTGCGTTTTGTGATATCAGTATCGTTCTCAGCGTAAATATGAATTCGATTTCGACCAAGATCCTTGGCGATGTAGCAGGAAGCGTCAGCACGTTTCATCATGTCTTGCAAAGAGCCGTTGTCTTTTTTAATCGGCACAAGCCCAATGCTCACGCCAATATCAAATATCTTTTTGTCCCATGTAAATGTAAAGCCCTTGATAGCTGTGCGTAGTGAATCGGCAATATCTTTTGCGTCGTCGATTGAGCAGTTGAATATAATAACACCAAATTCATCACCGCCTAAACGTGCAAGGCAATCGCTAGAGCGAATGCTGTGTGGCATGAGTTTTGCCAGTTCGCGTAATAATCTATCGCCGGCAATATGGCCGCAGGTATCGTTAACTATTTTGAATTGATCAAGATCCATGTAGCAGAGAGCATGTTGTAAATCATGTTCACGTGAACTGCGAATGGCTTTTGCTAACTGGCGCTCAAATTCCCTGCGATTAAGTAGTTCGGTTAAAGAATCATGCGCAGCCTGGTATTCCATTTCGCGTGAAAGATTTCGAATGTGCGTGGTATTTATGAAAACAAGTACTGCACCAATAATTTCACCATTATGGTTTTTAAGTGGTGAGGCAGAAGTTTCTATTGAATACTCTTCATCATGAGCGCCGATTAATATCATTGGTTCGCTGTATTCGATTAGACATTTTTGATTTAAACACTCAAATACAGAGCTGTTGATTTCTGAGCGATTTGCTTCGCTAACAATGATGACAACTTGTTCAAGTGGTAGCCCCATTGCATCATCGCTGCTCCAGCCAGTGAGATGACATGCAATAGGATTCATATAAGTGATGTTATGCTCAATGTCTGTGGTGATGACAGCTTCGCCGATGCAGTCGAGGGTGACTTCGGCTAGTTCTTTTTGTTGATGTATTCTAGCTTCAGCGTCTTGCTGATGATGTTTTATTTTTAATATTAGGCGAATACAAACAAATAGCATAACTGCCACTGCTGTAAATATAACTGCGGGTAATAGCAGCCAGTCCATGTTTGCGTTAATCATGATTGATGTTTTTTGCTAATAGGGGATAGTTTGTTACGCAGGGATAAATACCAGATATAAAATAGCAGAAATCCTGTAGGTATAACGTAGATATTTGTATAAGCATATTTCCTTAGATGCTAGTGAAAACTGTTTAAAAGATATGCTTATTTTTCTTAATATAACAGCAGTAAAAATTGTGGTTATTGAATTAGAAATACCATGCCAGATCGGCCTGTACGAAATTATCCTGCCGGAAATTATGCAAAGGTCGTGACGATATCGTGTTGTTAAAAGCACGGGCTTCCAGTGTTAGTTTAAGGCTGTCGCCCAGGCGGCGGCTGGCTTCGATAAAACTGGCTATCACAGAATCATCAAGGTCGGTGGTCAGGCCAAGTAATATTTCGGTGCTTTGTGTGTCGTTCAGTGCGAGGCGCAGAGCAGTGGTGATGTCGTTCTGGAACGGTGATGAAGCCAGTTCGTTACGGTCATCGTACAGATATTCAATCACGATGCCGAGATCACTGTCACCGCCGAAAATTCCGTATAGAGTGTACTCAAAACCTGCCGTGGTGGCGATGTAATTGTCAGCGCTACTTTTTCTAGAAACAGCTTCCAGTTTCCATGTCCAGTCTTCGATGATGGCCTGTACATCTATACCTATTTGTTTGATTAGTAGGTAGTGAGGCGACAGGGTGGTGCCATTTAAAACCATGGTCGGCTCACGACTGGTGCCAGTGAAATAGGAAAGCCCCAGTTCAATTTCATCGAAAATACCCAGCCAGCGAGTAGCGTAGTCGATGTGTTTTTCTTCTTTGTCTGATTCATAAGTTGCAGTGTCGGCATTAAAATTTAGGCCGGGTGCGATTTCAAATCGAGGGCGACCTTCAATGCCAGTGAAGGTGCGTTCACGAAAGCCGGGCAGGATGAACATGTCTAGAACGCCCCAGTTCTGTTCAGTGCTGAAACGAATCATTGGCTGGCCTAATTTATCTTCACCATCGATGCCTTCAACCTGGTCGGTTTGATTGATAATGTCGACCAAATGTTGTGTTTCGGTTACGCCCCAGAAAACTTTGCTGATGCCGGCGGTAATTTCAAAGCCATCGTAAACGCCTGTCCATGAAAGTTCACGAATGTCGCTATGGCTACGTTCTTCATCGTTGTGGTCATGCCGATGGAAAGCGATGAAAGTCATGCTTTGTCGACTGTTATCTGATTTCTGATAAAGTTCAGGTTGGACTGCAAAACTACTGTATTGATTATGCTGGTTCGGGTCTAACGGATCATTAAAAAAAGCTTGTGATTGCAGGCTTATATTTCCAGATAGTTCAACGGCGTTAACCGTTGAGCTAAATAGTGTTAATAAAATTAATGATGGGTATATAACCTGTTTCATGACTGAGTAATTATTTTGCACGTTTAAGACTGTTACGACTGAAGTCTGTATCGGTCAGTCCGGTTTTGAACTTGTAATCGCTCCATTTTAAAGTAGTGCTTTTTTCTGTTTGGTGATTCACCATTGATAATTGGTCTGCACGCCAGTATTGACCCAGATATTTTTGATAACCATTGTAGCTAAGTGTTTTTAATAAAGAGTTTTTGCGATCGTAAAATACAATTTGTTCTGGACGATATTCAGCCTTGTTTATCCAGCCGATCTGCCGGGTGTAACCTGAATGTTCATAGGCAGGGATTCTTTCGATAACAAAGCAATCGATACCGTTGAGGGTTTCATCACGCAGATATTTGTAGGTGTATTTTTCAACTTCCTGTGATGCAATATCTTCGTAAGCAAATTCACTGCCCATGAATGGGCCTGATTTGTTTTTTGAGTTGATGCGTTTTACACGTTTAATGGATGGTAAATACAACCATTGCTCATCGGCTTGTTGTGCGTGTGAAAAAGTTAAAAAGGCGGTGCCTTTTACATCAGCAGGCTGGTCAAAGATCGACATGGATTTATCGCCATCGCCTTCAACTTCCAGTGATTTAATACGAATGTGACGCACACTGGTATCACCCTGTTTATTACGTAACTCCATGGTCATCTTGGCCGTCGAGTCAGTAAAACCAGTCTCGCGTTTATCTGATTCAACTGCAATAGCTAGTCCTTTTTCTTCGGCTGTTTCTGCTAGTGCGTTGAATGCATTTAATTGTAATGTGATGAGCAATAAGCTTGCTAAGCTAATTTTTATATTCATTTTTTATCCTTATCAAATTTCATTAATATTGCTGGTAATAAAGTGAAGTCAAGGGCAAGCGCCAGCGCAATAACAATACTGGTAAGTAAGCCCATTTCTGAGTTAAGTACAAAATGTGATTGTGCAAGTATCAGAAAGCCTGCAATCAATACTATGGAAGTGACTAATAGTGCGATACCGACACTGTTAAAAGCATAACGAACAGCTTCCTCGGCATTAAAATACTTCTCACGGCGTGCCCGAATATATTTGCTGAGAAAGTGGACGGTGTCATCGACCACAATACCCAGTGTCATGCCGGTCACTACAGAGAGTGCAAGTCCCACCTGACCTGAATACAATGCCCAGATTCCAAAGGCTGATGCAGCAGGTAGCAAGTTGGGTATCAAGCTGATGAGGCCATATTTGAATGACTTCAGGAAAATAACTAACACTAACGAAATCAGCAGTAGAGCTATGGTGGTACCTATGAGCATACTGTGAATATTTCGTTTGCCGATATGCGCAAACATTAGCGTCGGGCCAGATGCAATAGCGTCGATATCAGGAATATTTTCTTTAAGCCACTGCTTGGTATCTTTTTCAAACTGAAGGATTTCATTGGATGAAAGCGTATCCAGTGTTACCGCTATTTTAGTCGAGCTTTTACTGATATCGATCTGATTATTTAGATCAAGGCCGTAAGGTAATGACATTTCATACAGTAACAGGTACTGCGCTGCCATTTCACGTTGATCGGGTAGTTTGTACCATGCTGGATCGTCACCGTGCATGTTTTTGTTCAGGCGTTTAAATGTATCAGTGATGGTGTTAACGTGTATGACGCCAGATTGGGAACGAAGGTACTGAGAAAAGCGTTCAGTTTTTTCCAGAAAGTCAGGATTGCTGATACCGCCTTGTTCTGATGAATTTAAAGCAATATCCATGTAATAAACACCAGTGAGGTGTTCGGCTGCATAATCTGAGTCACGTCTGAATTCAACGGTTTCATCAAAGTATTCAACAAAAATATCGTTGAGTTCATTTTTTGGAATCAGTGATACCAGGGCGATGCTAATCACGGCAGCCCCTATCAGTAATCGATTATGATTTTTAATAACAAACTCACCAAAATCACCTAGTGCTTTCTTACCAACCACTTCTTTGCGTGAATGCGCTGGCAGAATAGCGACCATAGCGGGTAAAAAAGTAACCGAAAGTATGAAGCCGGCAGCGACACCAATAGCGGCAATGTTACCGAGATCGTGAAATGGAGGCGCATCACTAAAATTAAGACTTAAAAAACCAAGTATGGTGGTTAGTGATGTAACAAATACGGGCTGAAAATTGATACGCATACTTTCAATCATGCCAGTGATTTTATCTCTACCCAAAGCCATTTCGTGTCGCATGGAAACAAGTAGATGTACACCGTTGGCTATGGCCATGGTTAAAATCATAATCGGTGCAGACAGAACTGGCGGCGATAACATTGTGCCCATCCAGCCACTGATTCCCATGGCAGTGATGATAGACATGATGATCATGAGGAAGCAGATGACTGCACCACTGAAAGCCCGAAGTAAAAGGAACAACGTGACAATGATAAATAACAGCGCCAGCGGGTAGAGTGTTTTTACATCAGCCTGACTGCCTTCAGGGAAGGCGTTGTTCATTACTGCCAGGCCGACCAGACGTATTTCAATGTTAGGAAATTTTGCCAGCATGTCTGTTTTGATTTCGCGCGCATGTGCAACTGCTTCCGGTACCTCACTCAGACTTTTCCCGGGTAATTGCACGGTTACATTTATACCGGTGTATTTGCTGTCGGGTGAAATCAGTCGATGAAGCATCATCGGCTCATTAACTGCAATAGTTTGAATGCGCTCAAGATCGGCAGTGCTCAGTGCTTCCGGGTTGACAACTAAATCATCAACGACCAGATCATCTTCTTCTGCATAGGTGTGCTGATAGTTTGTCAGAGAATCTACGCGTGTGGAAAAGGGGATCTGCCAGGATGCTTTGGTAATCGCCTGAACTGCATTGAGCGTTTCGACACTGAATACTTTGCCATCCTTCGGCGTGACCACAAACATGATGTTATCGTTTTTGTTGAAGGTGTTTTGCATCTGCTCGAATTCGAGTAACTGCGGATTGTCCTCACCAAAAAACATACGATAGTCGTTGCTTATGCTGAGTCTGGGAGCGCCTGCACCTGCAGCGAACACAGCGCCAATGACTGCTAATATAACCAGATACCGCCAGCGAATTATCCAATGTGCATAATTTTCAATCATGATTGTTTTTTCCTTTTATTTATTATTTCAATTTCATTTGCATATAAATCGGATGAGATTTTATTGAACATGGCTTCGTTATCAGTATCTGAACTGAGAGGGAGCCAGTTATAACCGTCCAGAAATTTTTGTGTGTTTAGCCAGAGTAGTTGTACCGTCGGGCTGAAGCCAAGGTCCTGTAAAGGGATATCAGAATGTTCGAGTATTAGGGCACCGAAATACATCGACCAGACACCAAAAACAATGCCATTTGCTATAGGACTAGTTTCCTTTGGCAGGTCGCCACAACTGATTGCTTCCTTGACCACGTCGAGTGCTATTTCAATAATTCTCTGTTCCAGAGATTCCATTTCAGCAAGTTTAGCGTCACTTATTTTTTCACGTACCGCATTTATCTTGATGATTTGAACATTCTGTGCGGTCATAGGATGTGCTTGATGGTATAGCGAATAGCCGATTCCGATGGCAGAGAATCGTTCACGCGATGTCCCTTTATATTCAGCAGCACGTGTGAACATATTGATCAGATTATTGATACTGCGGCAGCAAAGCGAGCAAACCATGTCTTCTTTGCTTGAGAAATGATTGTAGATGGTTCCTTTTGAATATTCGACGGCCTCTGCAACACGATCCATAGTGAGATAGGAGTACCCCTGTTCATGCAGAATATTTTGTGCGCTATCCAGAATCAATTCTTCGCGCTGTGCTAGCTCACGTTGCTTGCGCGAAACGGGGGCTATTGCCTTGATCAATTTTGAGACTGGACATTCCATTGAGCGATAATATGACGAAGCGTCAAAAAATGTCAATATGTTTATTAGTTAGTTGATTGTCTTATTATTTATAGGGTTTGATAATAGTGGTATGAGGGGCAGAGTCGACTCAAATCGGCGTAAAATGATAGCGATTCTTTTATAGTGAAATTTTAATGAGTGAAATAAATTCAGTGAATAAACAAGTTGATATTTATCATGGAGTTAGCTTTGATCAATTTGCACACGCTTATAGATCTTTAGGTATTTCAGCCAGGCTCAAAGTAACCCCAGAAGATTTCATCGTCGATGAGAAACTCCCTTTTGAACTGAGCGGTGAAGGAGAGCATGCCTGGCTTCATGTTCAAAAACGGGACTGTAATACTGACTGGGTAGCAAAAGCGCTGGCAAAGATAGCTGGTGTCAGGTTGCGCTGTGTGGGTTACGCCGGTTTAAAGGACCGTCACGGCCTGACTTCGCAGTGGTTCAGTGTGCATATGCCGGGAATGCCTGATCCTGACTGGAAGCAGGTTGAATCAGTGGAAGGTGAAGAGGGTAATATTAAGTTGCTGGAGGCGACGAGGCATGGTCGCAAGCTCCGCCGTGGTGCACTCAAGGAGAACCGCTTTAGCATTCGATTGCGTGATTTGAAGGAGAGTGCAGATCTAGCCACTTTGATAAATGAGCGTTGCCAGTTGATTGCTGAACGAGGTGTGCCCAATTATTTCGGTGAACAGCGATTTGGTCATGGTATGGCTAATTTATCTGCAGCTGCTTATATGTTTAGTCATGATGATTTACGTCTACCCAGGCATAAAAAAAGCATTTATCTCTCAGCATCACGCTCATGGATTTTTAATCGTGTGCTATCGCAACGTGTAGAGCAGGATGTCTGGGATACAAAAATTCCTGGCGATGTCTTTATGCTGGCAGGTAAAACTGCCTGTTTCTGGGATGATGGTTCAACTGATCTGGGTGAACGAATCAAAAATAAAGAAATTCATCCTACGGCTTTGCTTTGGGGTGATGGAGAGCTGAGGTCTCAGGCAGACGCGGCTGAGCTGGAAAATCGTATCGTTGATGAAAACCCTGTATTTAAGCAAGGCCTGTGTAAATTCAAGGTTCAACAAATGCGCCGCTCGCTGCGGCTAGTACCGACTAATATGACGTGGCAGCTACAGAATGATGACTTATTGCTCAGTTTTGATTTGCCCTCAGGTTGTTACGCCACCATGGTGCTGCGTGAGCTGCTCAATGTGGAAGAGCAGGCAATCTCACTAGCATAAAAAATAAAGACGCTGATAAGTGTGCTGAATTTTCTGTGCATGCTAAAATCTGCGCTATTGCTTACTTTTAATAAACGAAGATATCCCTGAGACCATGAATCCAAATTATCTAGATTTTGAACAACCTATCGCTGAACTTGTCGCCAAAATTGAAGAGCTGCGTTATGTCGGTGATGACGCTGAGATCAATATTGGTGAAGAAATTACTAAGCTAGAGGAGAAATCCCGCAGCCTGACCAAAAATATTTTCGCTAAGCTGGATGCCTGGCAAACCTCTAAATTGTCACGTCATCCCATGCGTCCTTATACGCTGGATTATGTTGATCGTATTTTTACCGATTTTCAGGAATTGCACGGTGATCGTACTTTTTCCGATGATGCTGCCCTGGTTGGCGGTCTAGCACGTCTGGATGGCATGCCAGTGATGGTGATTGGCCATCAGAAAGGCCGTGATACCAAAGAAAATATTCGTCGTAACTTCGGCATGCCCAGGCCTGAAGGTTACCGCAAGGCTCTGCGTTTAATGAAAATGGCAGAGCAATTCAGAATTCCAATTTTGACTTTCATCGATACACCAGGTGCTTATCCAGGGATTGGTGCGGAAGAACGCAATCAGTCAGAGGCTATTGCACGTAATTTGTTCGTCATGGCTGATCTAAAAACACCGATTATCTGCACCGTAATTGGTGAAGGTGGTTCCGGTGGTGCATTGGCGATTGGTGTTGGTGATCGTGTCATGATGCTGGAATACAGTACTTATTCAGTCATTTCTCCCGAAGGTTGTGCCTCCATTTTGTGGAAGAGTGCTGATAAGGCTGAAGATGCCGCAGAAGCCATGGGTATAACCGCCAAGATTCTAAAAGATCGTGGTCTAATTGATCAGGTGATTAGAGAACCTCTGGGTAGTGCTCATCGGGATATCGATGAGACCGCTAGAAATATTAAACAGGCGCTGGTCGATGCACTTGAAAGCTTCGAGAAAATTGGTCTTGAAAAATTGCTGGAAAATCGTTACCAGCGTTTAACTTCATTTGGCGAGTTCCTTGAACAGGAAGCCAGTTAAGTTTCTTTAAGGCCTTCACCAGTGGATTTATCAAAGCGATTCTCAGATATTCTGGAATCGCTTTTTTTTAAACCGAATCCCTCTTCAGAAGCACCACTGCGATGCCTTGTCGCTTACAGTGGCGGCCTGGATTCTCACGTTTTACTGCATCTTTGTGCCAAATTCTCAAAGTTGCCGGTACGGGCTGTTTATATTCACCATGGTTTGCAGGATGAAGCTGATCAATGGTCAGAGCATTGCACTGAAATTTGTAAAACACTTCACGTTCCATTTAAAACTATTCACGTTGATGCCAGTAAACGCTCCGGTGAAAGTCCGGAGGAGACCGCACGCAAAGCGCGCTATGCCGCATTGAAATCCGAGCTGGAGCCGGGTGATTGTATGTTAACCGCACATCATCAGGACGATCAGTCTGAAACTGTTTTATTGCAGTTATTTCGTGGCGCAGGCGTGGCAGGATTGTCGGCTATGCCCGTTATTCGTGAAACAAATAAAACATTTCATGCAAGACCGTTACTGAGTTTTAGTCGTGATGAAATACACGATTATGCGAATGAAAATAATCTGAAATGGGTTGAAGACCCCAGCAATACCGACACCGACTTTGATCGTAACTTACTGCGCCATGACATCATTCCCGTGATCAAAAATCGTTGGTCACAGTTAGGTGATTCATTAACAAAAATGGCATGCCAACAGCAAGATGCAATGGAGATCATTGAAACCATGGCAGGTATTGATTTAGCTTCTATTGTTACGCAGCAAGCTTGTGTCATCGATATTGCGGGACTATCAAAACTCACCAAAGCTCGACAATTAAATGTATTACGATCATGGATACATCAATGTGCTGAGGATGCACCTACAGCTAATATTTTGCATCAGATATTAAAAACAGTATTACCAGCAGCAGATGATGCCAGCCCGGAGTTGTGTTGGGGGAAGTCCGAGATTCGTCGATATCAGGGGCAGTTGTACTGTTTAAAACGAGTAGAACATGATGCATCAGAAGCTTTTGACTGGAATCCAAAAGAACAACGGGTGCTAGATAATCTAGACATTGAATTACTGGCAGAGCAGGGCTTAAAGCCAGAGCTACTGAATAAAAAACTGACGGTAAAATTTCGACAGGGCGGAGAAAAAATTCGACCTGTGGGAAGAAAGGGTACACATAGCCTGAAGAAGCTAATGCAGGAAGCAGGCATTCCACCGTGGCAGCGCTCAAGAATACCGTTAATCTATTTTGATGAAGAACTGATTTGTGTTTACGGTTATTGGATTGCCGAAGGAAAAACTAAAGAATAAAAAAGCCCCGCATTGCGGGGCTTTTTTATTTGGCTGATTAAAGTGAATTAATCAATCACGGCCACTAAGAGCACTAAGGATATTAAGCAGATGGATGAATATATTGAATATGCTCAAGTACATGCCAACGGTAGCTAGTATGTAGTTGGTCTGCTCACCGCGAATAATCGCACTGGTGTCATGCAGAATGAAACCGCTCATGATCAGAATTACTGCTGATGAAATAGCCAGTGACAGTGCAGGCATATCTAAAAAGATATTAGCAATCATCGCGACAACGGCGATGCCCATACCTACAACAAGGAAGCCAGCCATAAAGCTGAAATCTTTTTTACTGGTTAGCGCGTAACCAGACAAGCCGAGGAAAATTACACCGGTACCACCAAAAGCAGTCGCAATAATTTGACCACCGTTAGCCATTTGCAAATAGGCATTCAACATTGGGCCAATGCTAAGGCCGAGTAAGCCGGTGATGCCAAAAACAACCCACAAGCCTTTGCTTGAGTTGGCTGTACGCGGTAGTGCAAACCAGATAAGACCCATTGCACCGAACATGCCAATCAGGCTAACACCGTGTGGTAGCTCGATTGCCATAGAAAGGCCAGCCATTAAGGCGCTGAAAAACAGCGTTGCAGACAACAGGGCGTAGGTGTTCTTTAAGACCTTGTTGGTCGAAAGGATTTGTGATTCTGAACGTGTTGCTGAAATTTGCATATTTATTCCTGTAAGTGTTTCAAGTTATTCGTAAGAGTACCATTATTAGCTAGACAGGGTAAATGATAATAAGTTTCACCTATCATCATTACGCTACGGTCTCTGAGACGTATATTAGGGGGCGGATGAAGGATTTCAAGTCTATTTTAGGTTTTGAATAAGGTTTTACTAATAATAAAGACAAAAAGGGTCATGTATTCATTGAAACAAGTTAAAAATCCAGTAAGATACGCCCTCCCGAGCGCTGTATCTTGGGAAAGAGATTAAATATTATCCGGAGAGTTGGCTGAGTGGTCGAAAGCGGCGGTCTTGAAAACCGTTGAACCGTAAGGTTCCGAGGGTTCGAATCCCTCATTCTCCGCCACATATAAAAGAGGTCATTTATGACCTCTTTTTTTGTTTCTACATGTCTATAATGTATGCAATATTAACAAAGAGCTCATCTATGCCCGAGCGCATTCGCGAAATACCATATAACTACACCTCGTTTTCAGACCGTGAAATCGTTACCCGTTTTCTGGGTGCGCCGATTTGGCAATTGATCGAAGGCCTTCGTGGTGAGCGCAATACCGGTATTTCAGCACGCATGCTGCTGGAAGTGCTGGGTGATATGTGGGTGGTGACTCGCAATCCGTACCTGCAAGAAGACTTACTGGAAGATGCTGGTCGCCGTAAGGCTTTAATCGAAGCCATGCATCATCGTCTTGGACAGATTGAAGCGCGAGCGGGCGGTAATACCAAAGCTTTAGAATTACACCGTGCTGCCAGCGAAGCAGTGAATCGTTTTTCTGACCAATTCGATATCGATAAAAAGCTAAGAGAAAAAGTACGCAAACGCTTTAAACGCATCACACGTAAAGATAATGTCGATTTTGGTGGGCTGGCCAGAGTCTCTCATGCCACCGATGCCACTGACTGGCGCGTTGAATCCCCATTTGTAGTTATCTCGCCGGATACTGAAGAAGAAGTCATCGATATCGTACAGGCCTGTATTGATCTTGAACTGACTATCATCCCGCGCGGCGGCGGTACCGGTTATACCGGTGGTGCTGTGCCACTTGATGCGCATTCGGTGGTAATCAACACTGAAAAGCTGGAATCGCTGAGCGGTGTAGAAAAACAAGCATTAATCGGTGTTGATGAAGCCGTGCCAACGGTGAGATGTGGTGCCGGTGTGGTGACACGTCGTGTCTCTGATTTGGCCGGCGCGAATGGGCTCGCCTTCGCTGTAGACCCAACCTCGCAGGATGCTTCCTGCATCGGTGGCAACGTCGCTATGAACGCGGGTGGTAAGAAAGCGGTGCTATGGGGTACGACACTGGATAATCTGGTGTCATGGCGCATGGTGACACCCGATGCGCAGTGGATAGAAGTTGAGCGTTGTAATCATAATCTCGGTAAAGTGCATGAACAGGAAGAAGTTGTTTTCCGTATCAGTCGTTTTCAGCACGACGCTAAAACATTAATAGGTGAACCTGAACTACTGCGTATAGCAGGCTCAATTTTCCGTAAGGCCGGTTTAGGTAAAGATGTTACTGACAAGTTTCTCTCCGGTTTACCCGGTATTCAAAAAGAAGGTTGTGATGGCATTATCACTTCGGCGCGTTTCATTCTGCACCGCATGCCAAAATCTATTCGCACGGTTTGTCTTGAATTTTTTGGTTCGGATTTGTCACGCTCTATCTCCGCCATTTCTGAACTGGTCGATCATGTTAAGGAGACAGAAGGCGTTGTACTTGCTGGTTTAGAACATCTTGATGAACGTTATGTAAAGGCCGTGCGTTACACCACCAAGAGTCCGGGTCGTGAACGCCCACGTATGGTGTTGATTGCTGATATCGCTGGAGACGAAGAAGAGAATGTCGCTAGAGTCGTCTCAACTATTATTGAACTGGCCAGACAACGCGATGGTGAAGGTTTTGTTGCGGTAAGTCCTGAAGCGCGTCGCCATTTCTGGTTAGATCGCGCACGCACAGCGGCGATTTCGGCGCACACCAATGCCTTCAAGGTAAACGAAGACGTTGTTATTCCATTGGACAGGCTCAATGAATACAACACCGGTATCGAACGCATTAACATCGAGCAGTCGATTGTTAATAAGTTAGAAAGTGTTGAATCATTTGTGGAATATTTGTCGGGCGATTTATCGGGATTAAAACTCGATAAAGAGTTTGATGAAAGCGAAGAAGTACACGCTATTTTTCAGGCCAAGCTGGATATGGCGCTTAAACATCTTGAAGCTGTTCGTCAGCGTTGGACGAAACTGGCTGAGAGCATGGATGATGCGGCCAGCGACCATTTGAGCCTATGGACTGAAGCCGAGAAAGCCGCTATCCGAGAAAATGACACGGTATTAGATTTATTACTGCGCCGTGATGTACTGGTTTCTTATCGGCAGGAAATCAAACAGCGCATGCGCGAGATTTTCCGCGGTCAGGAAATGGAAGCCTTACGCGATACTTTGCGCAAAAGACATCTGGCGATTAAAAATAATCGTTTATTTATTGCTTTGCACATGCATGCAGGTGATGGCAACGTTCACACAAATATCCCGGTACACTCTGATAACTATCGGATGTTGCATGAAGCGGATCGTCTGGTTGATTTGGTAATGGCATTAGCCCAAAAGCTGGGCGGTGTTATTTCTGGTGAGCATGGTATTGGTTTGACTAAAATTCAATATCTTGAGCCAGAGAAGTTGTCCGAGTTTGTAAAGTATAAAAATAAAGTGGATCCGCAAGGCCATTTCAATAAAGGCAAACTAATGCCAGGTTCTGGTCTTGAAAATGCCTACACGCCATCACTAGCACTGGTGCAACAGGAAGCTTTAATCCTTGAACAAAGCGAATTAGGGTTGCTCAATGACGACATTAAACATTGTCTGCGTTGCGGTAAATGTAAACCGGTTTGTATGACCCATATTCCGCGCGCTAATCTTTTATATTCACCGCGTAATAAAATCCTGGCATCGGGATTGATTACCGAAGCTTTTTTGTATGAAGAGCAAACGCGTCGTGGTATTTCAATTCGTCACTTTGATGATTTGAATGATGTCGCTGATCATTGCACGGTCTGTCATAAATGTTATAACCCTTGTCCGGTAAATATTGATTTCGGTGATGTTTCTATTCGCATGAGAAAAATATTAAAAGACCGGGGTCAGAAGCATTTCAATCTGGGTAGCTGGGCTGCAATGCAGTTTTTAAATGTAAAAGATCCAATGGCTATTAAAGTTTTGCGTTCTGCTATGGCTCAGCTTGGGTTTATTGCTATTAATCTTGCGCATTCTCTAGCGAAGAGATTAGGCTTGTTGGGGCGTAAAAAACGTCTGCCGCCATCAACAACCGGTCATACAAAAGTAAATGAGCAAATTGTCAATTTAGTGCGTAAACCAATGCGCTCAAAAATACCGGCCAAGCCTTTAAGGACTTTACTGAACGCAGAAGATGCTTCACAGGTAGTGATTATTCGTGATGCAGAAAAAACCACGGATGATTCTGATGCGGTGTTTTATTTTCCAGGTTGTGGTTCAGAGCGTTTATTCAGTCAAATAGGTTTGGCTACCCTGGGCATGTTGTATCAGACGGGAGCAAAAACCGTATTGCCGCCCGGTTACATTTGTTGCGGTTATCCACAAACAGCAGGTGGTGATGCAGAAAAAGGACAGGCGATCAGTACTGAGAATCGCGTGCTGTTTCATCGTATTGCTAATACGCTGAATTATCTTGATATCAAAACTGTGATTGTTAGTTGTGGTACCTGTATGGATCAGTTGTTGAAATATGAATTCGAGAAAATTTTTCCCGGTTGTCGTTTGCTGGATATACACGAGTACCTGATGGAGAAGGGTGTGACGATGACTGCTGATAATGATACTGAGTATTTGTTTCACGATCCCTGTCATACACCAATGAAATCGTACAATCCAATTAAAGTTGCTTCCAGCTTAATGAGTAAAAAGGTCACACTGTCAGATCGTTGCTGTGGTGAATCGGGTACTTTGGGAACCGCACGTCCTGATATTGCGGATCAATTGCGTTATAGAAAACAGGAAGAATTAGAGAAGTCAGTGCTTGAACTGACTGGCAGCAAAAAAAATAAAAATGGAAAAGTGAAAATGCTGACTTCTTGTCCCGCCTGCCAACAAGGTTTGTCTCGCTATCAGGATGATACCGGTCTTGAAACTGACTACATTGTTGTCGAGATGTGCAAAAACAATCTCGGAGAAGATTGGCAGAAAACAGTACTGGCGAATATTAAGGCTGATGGCATTGAAAGAGTCTTATTATAGGCGTATAACTTTAGTCATTGAATGATAATTGTCTAGAGGTTGGGGATAGTAATGATTGAAGATTTTAAGGGTGATGAATCTTGGCGAATGTTCCGGATTATCAGTGAGTTCACAGAAGGTTTTGATAAGCTGGCAGATATAGGTTTCGCTATTTCTATATTTGGATCTGCGCGTACTCAACCGGATAATCATTATTATCAGAAAGCCGTTGATATTAGTGGCCGTCTTGCCAAAGAAAATTTTTCCATTATTTCTGGTGGTGGTGGCGGTATCATGGAAGCTGCCAATAAAGGCGCTGCCGAGAATGATGCGATTTCTGTCGGTTTAAATATTGATCTACCACACGAGCAAAAGCCCAATAAGTTCCAAAATTTATCTTTAGGCTTTCGTTACTTTTTCGCACGTAAGGTTATCTTTGTAAAATACTCCATGGGTTATGTTTGTATGCCTGGTGGTTTCGGCACGCTGGATGAATTTTTTGAATCACTAACACTTATTCAAACAGAAAAGATATATAGAATGCCAATAGTCTTATTTGGTACAGAATACTGGTCGGGACTCATTGACTGGATGAAAGCGACACTGATCAAGCATGGAACTGTCTCAGAAGAAGATTTTGATTTAATTGTAATAACTGATGATGTTGATGAAGTTGTCGAAATCATGAATTGCCACCGTGAAAAAAAGCTTAAGCACATAGAAGAAGCGCATCAGGAATGGTTGAAAAATCCGATGTCAAAAAATGTGGAAGACGTGATAAGGAATTTGGTGAGGAATAATAATTAAAAAATCGCCAACTGCCGACTTAGGGCTTCAATGTTTCGTAGGCCTGACGAATGCGGATAAAAGTGGCTGAATCTCCGCCTTTGTCTGGATGGTGAAGAGCAGCCAGTTCCCGGTAACGTTGATTTATTGCTTCACTTCTGGGTTTGCCTTCCAGGCCTAAAATAGCCAGCGCTTCCAGTTCTCTGTCTGCGCTGATATACAGCTTCCAGAAGCTGGATAACAATTTTTCTACATCCTGTTTGTCTGTATTTTTAAAATTGGCCCAGTCTAGATAGTATTCACTGAGTTTTACATTTACTGATTCAGTGAGTTCTTTGTTATTTGACTGAATCTTAGCAGTGATGAGTTGAATTTTAAGTGGTGAAATATCAAGAAAAACCTGTTCTTCTGCCATTAATTTTTTTTGTAACTGGTGTAACGCATTCATTACCAGGAAGTGCTTTTGAAAAATAGCGAGCTGGTAGTCATCATCTATATCTTCAAAACCAGTATGTTCTTCCAGAGATTTAATAATCAGATATTCAGTAATGCCTTCAGTATGCTGCTGCAATAAAGACAGAATGTCAGGAATTAAAGGGTTCTTCAGCATTGGCTTTAGCTATGAGGAGGGGATCTCTAAACCCACATTCTCCAGCATACCGACTAGCTTAATCAGAGGTAGTCCAATGAGCGAGTTAGGGTCTTCGCCTTCAAATTTTTCAAACAGGGCAATGCCGAGACCTTCGGACTTGAAGCTGCCGGCACAGTTGTACGGTTCTTCTTTCTTTAAATAGTTTTCAATCTTTTGAGCGGAGAGCTTCTTGAATATCACTGTATAAGGCTCGCAGATCGTCTGTTTCTTGCCTGTTCGGGTGTTGAGTAGGCATAGGCCGGTCTGGAAGACGATGCGCTGACCTGATGCTTCGGTAAGCTGTTTGACGGCATTGTTGAAGTTGCCAGGCTTGGTTAATGGTTTGCCGTTGAGTACAGCGCTTTGATCAGATCCAATAATCAGAGCATCCTGTCCCTTGATTTGTTCGGCAACCGCCTCTGCTTTGAGCTCCGACAGACGCATAACCATCGCCTCAATACTTTCACCTTCAATCGGTGTTTCATCAACATCGGGTGAGGCGCAGCTGAATTCGATTTGCAGTCGTTCCAGCAACTCTTTGCGGAAGGGGGAGGTTGAGCCGAGAATGAGCTTCATAGATGTTTATTTGTTGAATAAAAAGGGGATTTTAAACGATTAGATTAACCGGTGGGATGAATTTGTCGTAACAATTGTAGCTATGTGTTTGATATTTTAGGAAATGCTAATGTTTCTATCGCCTGTGGAACAGAACTTATTGAATTGTATAGGATATTATATACAGAAATGATATTTTGCTTTAAAATGGGTCGATTATGTCAAAGCAATTGCCTGAAACGACGAATTTTTTAAAGCAGGCCGAGCGCAATGTGACTCTGGAAGGGGTAATGCCGCTGGTCAAGCTTGAGCGTTTATCAGAGGTTTTGAGTGATAATTCAGGTGAGTTATTCGCTAAATTACAATTCACCTCCGGTACGGGTTATTTAGGATTGCACGGTGAGGTTGAAGCATCTCTGGAACTGATTTGCCAGCGCTGTATGCAGCCGATGAAACACGCTGTGTCAGGGCAGTTTAAGTTTGGTCTGATGACTGATGAAAAATATATCGACAAGGTACCATTTGATGCGGATCCTTATTTATTAGAAGGTGATGAGCAGTCAGTAGTAGAAATTCTTGAAGATGAGCTGCTGTTGTCGATACCTATTTCAGCGACACATCAAAAAGCGTGTTCTGAGTTTCTTCATAAACAGGATGAAGAAAGGCGAGTGGAGAAAGAAAAATCGAACCCATTCGCTGTATTGAAAGATTTGAAAATAGATTAGGTTAAATTCTAATCTATTGAATTTTAAAATAATTTTATATTTATAGGTTTTTAACAGGAGATATTCCGTGGCCGTTCAAAAGAGTAGAAAAACACGTTCAAAACGCGGTATGCGCCGTTCACATGATGCCCTTACAGGCAAAACTTTATCTGTTGATCCAACATCCGGGGAAACTCATTTGCGTCATCATGTAACACCAGACGGCTATTACAAAGGCCGTAAGGTGATAGACACAGAAAGCGCTGTCGAAGTTTAGGTTGTTTACCCTGCCGCTCAACCGCTAACGGTGGTTGAGCGGCATTGAATTTATTGATGCCAGATCCGGCGATAATTGCACTTGATGCCATGGGTGGCGACTTCGGACCAGAAGTCGTGCTGCCTGCTGCTGTCCAGGTAATTAAGAAGCATAAGAATGTCGGCATCATTCTGGTGGGCGATGAGGCTATTTTAAGAGCCCGTGCTGAGCAGATTGGAATGGATCTGACTGGTGCTTTAGCTGGCCGGATTGAAATTCAGCACGCATCACAGGTTGTCGAAATGTGCGATGAGCCAGCCCTGGCGATTCGAAAGAAAAAAGATTCTTCTATGCGTGTGGCGATAGACCTTGTTAAAGAGGGCCGCGCTCAGGCCGCCGTCAGTGCCGGAAATACCGGTGCGCTGATGGGTACGGCCAAATTTGTACTCAAAACCGTACCCGGTATTGATCGTCCTGCCATTTGCACCACCATCCCATCGGTTACCGGCCATACTCATATGCTTGATTTGGGTGCCAATGTTGATTGCAGTGGTGAAAACCTGTGTCAGTTTGCGATCATGGGATCGGTGCTGGCCGAGGCCGTCGATAATGTAGAACGGCCACGTGTGGGCTTGCTGAATATCGGTTCTGAAGCAATGAAAGGCAATGCACTGGTTAAGGAAGCTGATGCGCTGCTGGTCAATGCCCCAATCAACTATATTGGTTTTGTTGAAGGTGATGATATCTACAATGGCAGCGTTGATGTGGTGGTCTGTGATGGTTTTGTCGGCAATGTTTCATTGAAGACCTCTGAAGGCGTTGCCAAGATGATCAGTCACTTCATGAAAGAAGAATTTAGCAAAGGCTTGTACAACAAAATTGCGGCCATGATTGCGATGCCCGTGCTTAAAGCATTTAAAAAGCGCATTGACCCACGTGCTTACAATGGAGCCAGCATGCTGGGTTTGAATGGCATTGTCATCAAAAGCCACGGTGGTACCGATATCTTTGGTTTTGCTAATGCAATAGAGATAGCCGTGCTGGAAGTAGAAAAAACAGTCCCACAACATATTCGTTCCAGAATGGAACCATTGCTGGAGAAAGCAGTTTGAGTTACTCAAGAATTGCAGGTACAGGTAGTTACCTACCCGAAAAAATCCTGACCAATAAGGATATGGAAAAAATCGTCGATACCACTGCTGAGTGGATAGTCGAGCGCACTGGTATTGAAGAGCGACATATCGCGGCAGATGGTGAATTCACTGTGGATTTGGCCGAAAAGGCGGCGCGAAATGCCATGGATGCCGCGGGCAAAACCAGCGCAGATATTGATCTTGTAATCGTAGCAACCACTACGCCGGATCGTGTATTTCCGAGTACCGCCTGTTTGCTGCAGAAACGCCTGGATATTCATGGCTGTGCGGCTTTCGATGTGCAGGCCGTCTGCACAGGTTTTGTTTATGCGCTAGGTATTGCTGATAACTTTTTCAAAGCCGGCACAGCCCGGTGTGCCTTAATAGTCGGTGCTGAAACGCTTTCACGAATAGTTGACTGGACCGACCGTGGTACTTGCGTGTTATTTGGTGATGGTGCCGGTGCTGTGGTACTTGAAGCCAGCGATGAGCCAGGTATTATTTCGACGCATTTACACGCCGATGGCCAATATGAGGATTTATTGACCGTACCTTATGGTGTCTCAACGGGTGCTAGTCAATTGCTCGATGGCGCAGGTGGTATCACCATGCGCGGTAACGAAGTCTTTAAGATGGCAGTGAACACGTTAGGGCGTATCGTTGATGAAACCCTGGCACATAATAATCTTGAAAAATCTGATATTGACTGGCTGGTGCCACATCAGGCCAATACACGCATCATTAATGCTACCGCGAAAAAACTCAAAATGTCGACCGATCACGTTGTCATGACGGTGAATAAGCACGGTAATACTTCGGCAGCATCAGTGCCTCTGGCTTTGGATACGGCTGTTCGTGATGGCCGTATACAGCGTGGTGAAACGCTATTGCTGGAAGCCTTTGGCGGAGGATTTACCTGGGGTTCAGCGTTAATTAAATACTAACTGATTAAATATTTCTTGTGGCTGAATGCTTAATGCAGGCAATATATATTTTTTAATAACAGCGTTAGAATTAGACAGGGTTTAAGAAAAGCGTGCTCAAAAGTGAGCGCGCTTTTTTTTGTCTCAAAATAACGAAATAGCGTTACTAATCACTAATATTCTTATTTAAAAGTGGCATGAAATATAACATTGTGTTTTTGATAAATGCTGATATAGAATGGACATTCCAGTAAATTAAAAAATGGTGTTGCAATGGCGGAACGTGAAACCGGAACGGTTAAATGGTTTAACAATTCAAAAGGATTTGGTTTTATCGAAAGACAAGATGGCGAAGATGTATTTGTACACTTCAACCAAATTCGCGGAGATGGTTACAAATCTCTTGATGATGGTCAACAGGTTGAGTTCAGTGTCACCAAAGGTGATAAAGGATTTCAGGCTGAGGATGTAGCACCACTTTAATTAAGAAATCTCCCTGGAGATTTCTTTTTTTTTGCGTGAAGAGTAGTGTGACCTTAGTCTGGTTAAACTTCTTCAGCGCGGGTGATCATTTCTTCTGCATGCGCTAGTGATTGTTGAGTAATATCGACACCGCTCAGCATACGTGCAATTTCTTCTATACGTTGCTGGCGGTCTAGAGTAGCTACGCTTGTGCTCGTTTTCTTTTTATCTGACAGTTTGTGAACGCGCATGTGATTGTGTGCCTGTGATGCAACCTGTGGTAAGTGGGTAATGCAAACAACCTGGTTACTGCTACCTAAAATTCGTAAGTGTTGACCAACAATTTCTGCAATACCCCCGCCAACACCGCTATCAACTTCATCAAAAATTAATGTTGGAATACGCGTTTGTGCCGCGGTAATCATTTGAATGGCGAGACTAATTCGCGCCAACTCACCACCAGAAGCAACGCGCGATAATGCTTTACAGGCCTGACCTGAATTAGCAGTCACCGTGAAATTGATTTTATCGACACCATGTGCGGTACGTTTGTCGTTGTCATTTTGTGTTATTTCAATAACGAACTGGCCGCCGCTCATACCTAATGTTTGCATTGCAGAACTGATAGCGCTGTTTAATTTTGTTGCTGCTTTATTTCGGCTGCTACTGAGTGATTTAGCCGCGTTCTGATAAGTTTGTTCTAACGTTTTATACTCAGCTCGTAGCTCTTCCAGTCTTTCGTCAGCATGACCAATATCATCTAATTCATTTGAAAGTTGCAAGTGCAATTCGACTAGCGCTTTTGGTTCAACGTGATGTTTACGTGCCAGGTCAAGAATTATCTGAAGTCGTTGCTCTACGCTTTCAAGTTCAGCGGGGTTGAGTTCGAGTGAATCACCGTATGAATTTAATTGTGAAATGCTTTCATCAATTTGTACTATTGCTTCCTGTAATAAATCAACAATCGGGTTCAGTTTTTCATCAAATTCTGCGATGCTCTGAAGTGAAGTGATTACCCGTGATAAATCAGATTGAATATTTGAATCTTCATTGCTATGAAGTAGTTCGATAGATTGCTGTACCGTGCTGGTTAGTTTTTCAGCGTGGGCGAGGCGAGAGTGTTGCTCATTAAGTGCAGAGTATTCGTTTGCTTCTAGCGCCAGTGCATCAAGTTCCTGCGTTTGAAAACGTAATAAATCGAGTCGATTATTTCTATCGTTACTGGCCTGTTCAAGATGTTGCAGTTGTTCGTCTACTAGTTTGAGTTGCACGAATGCATTACTCACGGCTTCAATTAAATTACCATGGTTGGCGTAGTCGTCGAGTAATTGTCGTTGTACTACGGGTTTCATCAAAGATTGATGTTCATGCTGACCATGAATATCGATCAGCATTTCAGCCAGTTCACGAATAATGTTCAGATTAACCGGTGTCCCGTTGATGTAAGCGCGTGATCGGCCATCTCTAGAAACACGACGACGTAACAGGCATTCATCGTCAGTGTTTAACGCCTGCTCGACCAGCCATGACCGAACCGCTTCATTATTTTGTATATCAAATTCGGCAACAATTTCGGCATGATCAGCGTCTTGTTTTATGCTGTCATTGTCAGCGCGATCACCCAGTACTAAACCCAGTGCGCCTAATAATATAGATTTACCTGCACCGGTTTCACCAGTGAGTGCAGTCAAGCCTGCATCAAATTCAAGTTCAAGTGCATCGATGATGGCGAAGTTGCGTATGGTTAAATGTAAAAGCATGATTAAAAACTAAACCTATTCGCTCCAGTGAAGTTTTGCGCGAAGAATGTCGAAATTATTAAGGCCTTGCGGATGTAACAGGGTAATCGTGTGCTGCTTGCGTTTAATACTAATACGATCACCATTCTCAACATCAAACGAAGTCTGACCATCACAGGTAACTTGTGCGATAGCCTGATTTGTTTCGCTGATGACTAATTCAACTTCAGCGTTGGAATTAATCACCAGTGGCCGACTACTTAGTGTGTGCGGACAAATCGGTACCAGTGCAATAGCATCCAGATTCGATTGTAAAATCGGGCCACCACTGGATAGCGCGTAAGCGGTCGAACCCGTCGGTGTTGAAATGATTAAACCATCAGCGCGTTGATGATTAACAAACTGATCATTAATACGTGTTTCGAATTCAATCATGCGTGCAACATCGCGTACATGTACAACCACATCATTGAATGCATCGCCAGAAAAAAGAACCTTATTATTCCGTGTTACTTTGGCTTCGAGTAAGAAGCGTTCTTCCTTGATGTGCTTGCCCGATAAAATATCATCGAGCACGGTATCAATTTCATCTGGTGAAACGTCAGCGAGAAAACCAAGTCGACCGATGTTGATGCCTATCAAGGGTACATTTTTATCTGCCAGTGAACGCGCCGCATTTAACATGGTACCGTCACCACCCAGGGTGATAACGATATCGCAGCGGTTGCCGAGGTCATCACGCGAAACAATATTGTTCTGACTACTGAGCAGGCCTTCGGCGCTTTCATCCAGTAATACTTCACATTCTTTTTGATTCAGATAGTCGAGCAGATGCTCAAGCTTGTCTCTGACCAGCTCGGTGTGAGGTTTGACGATAACTCCGATTATTTTAAACGTCATGTTATTTTTTCTTTTTAGGTTTCAATATCTTAACAATATCACGCAATCATAATTGCGCAATATTATTTCAATGAATCTTTTTTCAGTTGGTAAAGTAAATCCAGCGCTTCTCGCGGACTGAGTTCGTCCATATCCATATCCTGTAAACGTTCGATCACAGGGTGAGGGCGATTACTGAACATTTCAAACTGGCCGGTATCGGCATGGGTTTCGATGCTATGTTGTTCCAGCTCGACCAGTTTTTTACGCGCCAGAGTAATTACATTCATGGGTACACCAGCCAGTTGCGCCACCTGCAAGCCATAACTCTGATTCGCCGGACCGGGTTTAACACTGTGTAAAAAGACGATTTTCTCACCGTGCTCAACAGCATCGATATGCACATTGGCGATGCCTGATAATTCATCGGGCAGGGCGGTGAGTTCAAAATAATGCGTGGCGAATAAAGTATAGGATTTATTCTTGCTGGCCAGATGGTGCGCACAAGCCCAGGCCAGAGACAAACCATCAAAGGTGCTGGTGCCGCGGCCAATCTCATCCATTAACACCAGACTGTTCTCTGTCGCGTTGTTTAAGATGTTGGCCGCCTCGGTCATTTCCACCATAAAGGTCGAACGGCCACTGGCCAGATCATCCGAGGCACCGATGCGGGTGAAGATGCGATCAATCGGACCGATCTTCGCTTTCTTCGCCGGTACATAACTGCCGATGCAGGCCAGCAAAACAATCAGCGCGGTCTGGCGCATGTAAGTCGATTTACCGCCCATGTTCGGGCCGGTGATGATGTTCATACGTTTGTTATCGCTGAGTCGGGTATCGTTGGCGATGAAACTCGAATCCAGCACACGTTCAACTACGGCGTGACGACCGCCTTCAATATTAATACCCGGTGTTTCCACCAGTTCAGGGCAGCAATAATCCAGTCTCTCAGCGCGTTCTGCCAGACAGGCCAGGGTATCGATCTGCGCCAGTCCACGCGCACAGATCTGCAAAGGTTCGAGCTGGGCCAACAGGGCTTTGAGTACATCCTCGTAAATAGCTTTTTCCAGTGACAGCGAACGGTCGCGCGCACTCAGCACCTTGTCTTCGTATTCTTTTAATTCAGCGGTGATAAAACGCTCGGTGGTTTTCAGCGTTTGTCGGCGCACGTATTGCTCGGGTACTTCATCAGAATGCAGGCGGCTAATCTCGATAAAGAAACCGTGCACGCGGTTATAGCCGACCTTGAGGGTCTTGATGCCGGTGCTTTCACGTTCGCGCACTTCCAGCTCTGCCAGAAAATTATCGGCGTTTTTACTGAGTGAACGCAGCTCATCCAGCTCGGCATTAAAACCTTCAGCAATGACGCCGCCATCACGAATTAATACCGGCGGGTTTTCGATGATGGCCGCAGCAAGCAGGGCAGCGGTATCAGGGTGTTCGCTGACTTCATCAGAAAGTTGTTTTAACAGTGGTGCATGGCACTGGCCGAGCACAGCCTGTAAATTAGGCAGGCATTGTAGCGAACGTCGCAACGTATCCAGATCGCGCGGCCGTGCCGAACCCAGAGCGACGCGGCTCATAATGCGTTCGACATCACCGATAGCTTGCAGCTGTTGCTGCAAGTCGGCATAAAGTCCCGACTGAATTAACTCACCAATCGCCTGATGCCGTTGTTGCAGAATTTCAGTATCGCGCAGCGGATTGTGCAACCAGCGACGCAAACAGCGGCTGCCCATGGCAGTGGTAGTGCGATCAATCACCGAAGACAGCGTGTTGTCGGTGCCGCCCGATAAATTAACTTCAATCTCCAGATTGCGACGACTGGCTGCATCCAGAATCACTGAGTTATCGGTGCTCTCCACATGCAGGCCGGTGATGTGTGGCAACGCCGAACGCTGGGTGTTTTGCACGTACTGCATCAAACAGCCCGCCGCCATAATCGCCGCATTCAACTCATCGCAGCCGTAACCGCTTAAGTCCCGCGTACCAAATTGTTCGTTGAGTACACGATGCGCCGAATCGGCATCAAACCACCAGGGCGGTTGCTGATGAATAGCGATTTTACGGTTGAGTTGCTGGTTCAGATTATTGAGATACTGCGCCTCTTCAGAAAACAGCAACTCCGCCGGATTCAACCGTTCCAGCTCCGCATAAAGATGTTCCAGCGAATCCAGCTCCAGCACATGAAAGCGCCCGGCAGTGACATCCAGCGCCGCCACACCATAGCGGTTATCAAAATGATGCACCGCCACCAGCAGGTTATCCTTGCGTTCATTGAGTAGCGATTCGTCCGTCACCGTGCCCGGCGTCACAATCCGCATCACCTCACGATCAACCGGCCCCTTACTGGCGCCAGGCTCGCTGGTCTGCTCACAAATAGCCACCGACTCACCCTGATTGATCAGTCGCGCCAGATAGTTATCTGCCGAGTGATAGGGAATACCGCACATCGGAATAGGCTGGCCACCGGAATGACCGCGGGCGGTCAGAGTAATATCCAGTAACTTCGCTGCTTTGCGTGCATCGTCGAAAAACATCTCGTAAAAGTCGCCCATCCGGTAAAACATGATCGTATTGGGGTGGTCGGCCTTAAGACGTAGATACTGCTGCATCATGGGCGTATGAGTGACTGGTTTTACTACGGTGCTGGTCGTGCTTTCTGGCATATTTTTATCGGTTGAGAGGATAATTTGATAGGGGGATTCTACTTGAAGTTTTGGGGGGGCAATAGGGTGTTTAGGTAGTTATGCCTGCTTCTGATCTGTATTGCCATCCAGCTTGGTGTCGCGGTGCCAATATAAAGTTGTCTTCAATTCTATATAGCTAGCATAAATAAAAGCATGTATATTAAACCTATTGTTTTTCTGGTAATTATTAATGATTTACTCCTTTTTTGATCATAATTAGATGCGTAACAAGTTGATATTTATAAGATAATATCTCTACTGAACAAAACGTATACAAATGAATACGTTTTTGCTATATTTGTATCCAAGTATTACGTCATGGTTGGTTTTGGAGTTGAATTTAATGGCTAAACTACAAAATGTGAGCGCTAGAATTTCACAGGAAGATGCGGAGTTTTTGGCTCAGGTTGAAATTACGGGTGCAAAAACACCTAGCGATAAATTAAGGGCGATTATTGAGCAGGCGCGACTTCGCCACATAGCGGCCAATGATTTTGAAAGCGCGATAGCCAGCATGCACGATTTACTATCGCCAATAAATCGACGTATTCGCCATTTGGAATCAGGCAATGAAATTCATTCTGAGCTATTAGTAAGAGTGATTGAATGGTTGCCAGACATTGTGGCTTTGATTGTTTCGACTGATTGTAATAGAGAAGGCAGCAACGAAGATGAACACACTACTGAAAATTTATTGAAATTAGAGTCTGGCGTAGCTGACCGTGTTTTCCGATTAATCGAATCAGTATTACAAATTTCAATAACAAAACAGTGCGCATGTTATAACACCGATTTAATGCGTGAGAGAATTGAACCTGTTATAGAATTATCTGAAATAGTCAAACGTACTCATTTCAACAATTAAGGAGATTATTATGAGAGAAAGTATAACTAGTCGGGTTGGTCGAATCGTTAGTGGCAGCCTGAATGCAATGGTCGATGCGATTGAAAATGCGGTACCAGAAACGGTAATGGAAGAAGCTATTCGTGAGATAGATGGTGTGATAGATGATGTCCGTGCTGAACTTGGTTTGGTGATTGCTAAAAAACATCTGGCAAGTACACGTTTAATGGATGAAAGCAGCAAACACGATGATCTATCAGAAAAAATCGAGTTAGCGGTTAAAGAAAATCGAGACGATCTTGCCGAGGCCGCCATTGCCAGTCAGCTTGACATCGAGGCTCAAATCCCCGTGCTGGAAAATACCATTGCTGAATGTGGTACTCAGGAAAAAGACCTTGATGGATACATCAGTGCCTTACAGGCAAAAAAACGTGAGATGAAAGAAGATCTAAAAATATATGTTGCAGCGCATAAAGAAGCACAGTCAATTGATTCTTCAAGCACAACCAGTGGCAGTAGTGCAGAAAAGCGCACCAGTAAAGCAACCGAGTCATTTGACCGTGTCATGGAAAATGCAACCGGTGTAGCTTCACGTTTAAACAGTAACACAGGAAAAACCGCCGCGCAGTTATCTGAACTGGATGAGCTAGCGCGTAAAAATAGGATACAGGAACGACTCGCCAGCATAAAAAAACAGTAATAAGTTTTAATGATCCTCAATTGATAACGGTAGATATGGACTGGTTTCCTTATGGTTGATTTTATTCTGGTAAGCGAGAATGTATATTTTAGTATTGCGCTAACGATAATGTTCGGCATTGCAGTACTTGAAGGTATAACGATTCTATTGGGCTTTGCGCTATCGAGTGTTTTAGATTCGTTACTGCCAGATTTCGACTTTGAAATAGACGTTGCCTCAGAATTGGAGGTGCAGTCATCACTGGCAAGAATGCTGGCATGGTTAAGGGTTGGTAAAGTTCCGGTGCTGATGTTACTGGTTATTTTCTTAACCAGTTTTGGCCTGATAGGATTTGCCATTCAAGCAATGCTGCAAACAGTAACGGGTACATTATTACCAGCTGCAATTGCTGCTATACCCGCCTTCATATTATCAATACCCGTACTTCGCCTATTGGGTAATTTGATCCATAAATACTTGCCTAATGACGAGTCAAGCGCCGTTAGTGAGGTTAGTTTTATCGGGCGAATCGCAACTCTGACACTAGCTAATGCGAGCAAAGGTCATCCTGTTGAAGCCAAGTTAAAAGATGAGCACGGCAAAACACATTATGTCATGTTGGAGCCGGATGGTGATTTCGAGTTACCGGTAAAAAGTAAGGTACTCATTGTCCGCAAGGACGGCGCAGTCTTTAAAGCCATTGAAAATACCAACTCATCACTGATAGATGTATAAAAAATAGTAGTAATAAAAAACAACTCGTAAAATTAAAAGGAAATACTGATGGAAAACTTATTGAATATACTTATACCCTCTATCGTTGTGATAGTAGCATTGACTGTATTAGGTATGATCTTTTCAAGATTATATCGCAGAGCATCTAAAGAAACCTCTTTTGTCAGGACAGGCTTTGGTGGAGAAAAAATAATACTTGACGGTGGAGCTCTGGTTTTTCCAGTGCTGCATGAAATTATCCCTGTCAACATGAACACGCTTCGACTTGAAGTGCGTCGAGCTAATGAGCAAGCATTAATTACTATGGACAGGATGCGTGTTGATGTGATTGCCGAGTTTTATGTACGTGTAAAACCAGCAAAAGAATCCATCGCCAACGCCGCGCAAACATTGGGTCAGAGAACCATGAACCCCGACCAGCTAAAATCATTAGTTGAAGGTAAATTTGTCGATGCACTACGTGCGGTTGCTGCAGAAATGGAAATGACACAACTACACGAAAAGCGCGTCGATTTTGTGCGCAAAGTGCAGGAAGTGGTCTATGAAGATCTGATTAAAAATGGTCTGGAACTTGAGTCAGTTTCCTTAACGGGGCTTGATCAAACCAGCAAAGAATTTTTCAATCCTGATAATGCTTTTGATGCGGAAGGTTTAACCAAGCTAACAGAAGAAATTGAAACCAGAAGAAAAATTCGAAATGACATTGAACAGAATACCAATGTGGAGATTGCCGCCAAAGATCTTGAAGCCGAACGTAAACGTCTTGAAATAAGAAGGGATGAAGAATACGCAAAGCTTGATCAGGCCAGAGAAATTGAAGTCAGACGAGCAGCGCAGGCATCGGAAATTGCCAGAGAGCAGGCAGAAAAACAACGTGATGCAGACGAAGCAACCATTTTAGCTAAAAGGCAGGTTGATCTTGCAGGTATACAGGCGGATCGAATCGTTGATGAGGAACGTATTGAGAAAGAACGTATCGTGCGTGAGAAAGATATTCATAGAGAACGTTCAATTGAAACCGCAGAGGTGGAAAGAAGAAAAACCATAGAGCTGGCAGAGCAGGATAAAGCCATTGCCATTGCAGAAAAATCCAAAGAACAATCAGAAGCCCAGGCAGACGCTGACATCGCAAGACAGCGTGCAGTAAAAGAATTTGAAAGTGTTCAAACTGTACGTGACACAGAAATTGCAGAAAGGGCAAAAGCCGTAGAGCTGGTTAAAGCCAGAGAAATGGCAGAGCAGCAGGCAATTAAAGTAACTGTTGCGGCTGAGGCTGAAAAAGCAGCAGCGGATGATCAGGCTGCTTCAATTTTGATTATGGCAAATGCATACTCAGATAAATTGCGAATTGCGGCACAGGGTGATGCAGAGGCCGTCAAACTTCGTGCTGCCGCTGATAAAGAGCGTTATGAAGTTGATGCAGAAGGTAAACGCTCAATAAACGAAGCAGCCAATACTCTGTCAGCTGAGCAAATTGCCATGCAGATAAAAATTGAACTGATGGCCAAGTTGCCAGAAATTATTCGTGAAAGTGTTAAACCCATGGAGAACATCGACGCCATTAAAATCTTTCAGGTGGAAGGCTTAAATGGTAGTAATGGTGAAGTCACAGAGGCTGGCGGGAATACAGGGAATTTAGCTGATAACGTAGTAAATAGTGCTTTGCGCTATCGCACCCATGCGCCATTAGTGGATTCATTATTAGGTGAGATTGGTCTAAAAGGTTCGGATATCAATGGCCTGGTCTCAGGTCTGAATGGCGAAGAGCCTGATTAAATATTGCTATTGTGGAGGCATCGACCGATGCATCCGTTCTAACAAAACGAGCCTGAACACAGTTTTTCTTTAATATTGGAAAATACTGTATTCAGGCCTCAATTATTTGTGTGAGGGTGAATTTGATAGGGCTTCTACTAGAAGTAGGGGCGTATCGCATACGCCCATTTATACCAAAATAACCTCAGTAGTGGGCATTAAAGTCTGCTACGGTTTCCACAACACATCGTAAAATACGAGCATATCAGCAGGAATATTCGAATATTTCGCAGCCTTGAATAACCTTATTCTAGCGCCATTAAATCTGGACGAAATAATCAAAACTGAAACAGGTAAACCTATGAAACGAATACTATTATTTTTATTGACCAATATTGCCATCATGGTCGTACTGAGTATTACATTAAGGCTATTGGGTGT
>Ga0224506_10000138_pt1 | contig 71605 bp, 74 predicted proteins | sample SF_Jan12_sed_USG_2_FD_169108 | JGI IMG/M metagenome (GOLD analysis project Ga0224506, IMG submission 169108) | Sediment microbial communities from San Francisco Bay, California, United States - SF_Jan12_sed_USGS_8_1 | ecosystem: Environmental > Aquatic > Marine > Sediment | place: USA...
TGGGAAACCTTGGTGTGGGTGGTGCGATGCTATTAACACCAGCTGAACCCGGTTTATCTCTGATCAGCCTGAGAATGAATCGACGTGGCGCAGATCAGATGCCTGTACTGGGCAGCAATCTGGTAGATAATGATGGAGTGGCTTTGATTAATAACTGGATCAATAGTCTGACGGTATGCCCATGAAGACTAAAGTGAGGCGACCAGTTTGTACATTTTCTTGCGTGCCTCTTCATTGGGCAGTTTGCCAAGCCCGGCACCCATATTATCCACCAGATGTTTAGTCTTGCTGGTAGCGGGGATAACACAGGTGATATCCTGATTGGCCAGGATAAATTTCAAAAAGAACTGCCCCCAGCTATGACAATCAAACTCTGCTGCCCAGGCGGGTAGGGGTTGGTTCTTTACCTTTCTAAACAGGGCGGCTTTTTCATAAGGGCGATTAACAAGGACTGCAATGCCTTTATCCCGCGCCAGGGGTAGCAGGCGCTGTTCAGCCTCGCGTGTGACAATGGAATAGGGAAGCTGCACAAAATCCAGTTTGTATTTTTTCATGGTGGCTTCCAGTTCATCAAAATGCTCTACCAGGTAATGAGTGATCCCGATATAGCGGATCTTTCCCTGTTCTTTCCATTTTGTCAGGGTCTTCATATGGGTATCGGTATCGACCAGATTATGTACCTGCATCAGGTCAATGACCCTGGTCTTCATACGTTGCATGGACTGTTCCATTTGTTCGATACCGGCACGCCTGCCCGAGGTCCAGACCTTGGTGGCATAGAAGAGTTTTTTCTGGACCTTTAACTGGCTGGCAAGATCACCAATAACGGTTTCCGCATGGCCATACATGGGAGAGCTGTCAATGAGGCTGCCGCCCTGTTTAATAAATTCATCCAGTACTTCCAGCAACGGCTCACGTTCAAATTCATCAGGGCCTACATCAAAGGTCCGTGAGGTGCCCAGACCCATGGCGGGGATCATTTCACCGCTGGCTGGGATTTTGCGCATCAGTTGACTACCAGGTTTTCCCCAGGCAGAAATTGGGAAGCTGGTAGCCAGACCTAGAGCAGAAAGAAGTTTCAGTAGTTCGCGACGAGTGAGCATGGCAGGCTATCCTTCAGACAAAAGAACATGTTCAGAAATATAGCTCATTTCTGCATTCAGGAGTTAGCAACTAAATCAAAACTGATTAGAAAAAATCAATGTCTGAGGATGAGGCTTTTTTTGGCTTTTCTTTTTTGGTTTTGTTTCCATCATTGTTTAGTTCTTCAGCCAGATCCTGCTGGCGATCGACTACAAACTGCAGTGTATTGACCACGCTGTGTAGATTGCCAATCAGTTCTGATGAGTTTGCATTCAGTGCTGTAGAATCCTTGGTGGTCTCTTCAATATAGTCCAGGATAAAGGTTTCCTGATCTTCTTCCAGTGCCAATTTGGGCATAAAGTCCTGAATATTCTCAAACAGTTTACGCATGGCCAGGTTGTTTTTTTTCGAATTATCACTGATAGAGTTGGTAATATTCAGCAAGGTTGTTTTAATCCGGTCAAATGAGACCTTCATATCAATGGCCTGGGCCTGCATGATATGGCCTGTTTTCATGGCAAGAACTTTGTTACTTATTGAGCCAAGCACGGTTGGTAACAGGTCTTTGATTCGTCCATAACGCTCTTTATCTTCTGTTGGCATGTTTTTTACCAGCAGGGTGGTATTGGGATAGTTGATAAAGGTACGGTTCCTGAAATCGATGATACGTTGCTGATCTTTCATTTTCTGCAACAGCTCTTCTTCCAGCGGCGAGAACGAGCCGTCCGAGAAAAAGGCCTTTGGACCATCCTGAGTGAAAAACATAATGGCACAAGTCAGGCCAAGATTATTTGTCAGGCTGAAGAATGATGTTGCCAGCTCCTCATAGGTGTTAATCAGGAAACTTGCTTCTACCAGTTGCATGGCCATGCCGATCTCACTACTGCCTACCATGGCGATATGTGCTGTTTTTTGCGCATCCTGATACTGGGCATTTAATTTTTCACGCTCAGATTTGTAACGCAACATCACGTTAACTTTGGCGAGCAGGGTTTTGGGTTCACAGGGTTTTACCAGATAGTCATCACCACCCGCCTGATAGCCCTTCATTTCTTCTTCGAGATCATTGTTGGCGGAGAGAAAAAGAACCGGTATCTCGAGTGTGGCTGGATTTTTTTTGAGTTCTTCACAGACTTCGTAGCCATTCATGCCGGGCATATTTACATCAAGGATAATGAGGTCGGGCTGAAGATCGGGAGCCAGGGCGATACCTTCCTCTCCGTTTGAAGCAAGGCGCACTGCATACTCTTTTTGCAGAACCTGCTGTATAAAGTTCTGGGTCAGCTCTTCGTCATCGATTGCCAGGATATTCATGTTGCCCTTAATTTAAATGCTGGTTTGTTTACGTTATGTTTCAGGTTTGTATCGACCCTTAAAGGTAGATTTTTAGCGTATTCAACTTAATAGAGGGACGATCATGCCGATGTAATTAGATAGAGGCCTTTTGGTTATCTGAACAGAAATAAACACCTTATTTGAAGTGGAAATCAGATTTCAAGAAACCCATAGAAAAGTAATTAAATGGCAGACAAAAACGATACTTGTCAGACTGAACTGCTGGATAATGTCTTGCAGCACCTTTATGAGGGTGTCATTACCATTAATTCACTAGGCCAAATTCTAATGGCCAATCCTGCTCTGATAAGAATGACAGGCTATGCAGAGAGCGATTTGATTGGGCAGAATGTCAATCTGCTAATGGGTGAAGAGTATGCCCAACAACATGATCGTTTTCTGATGGATTTCATAGAGAGAGGCGCCAATGATATTACCGGGATGCAGCGTTATTTGCCGGTACATAGAAAGGATGGTTCTGTTTTTAAGGCAGAGATATCGGTAACACGAATGGAACAGGATGGCGAGATCCTGTTTATAGGTAGTGTTATTGATGTATCAGAACGAGTTAAGCAACAGGAGAAAATTTACGAGCTGTCCCGTTTTCCTGAAGAAAATACTAATCCTGTTATGAAAATAAACCACGATGGTGAAATTACTTATAGTAATGCCAGTAGTGAGATTATTTTAACATTCTGGGGAACTGCTATTCACGGTAAGGTGCCTGAAAATGTAATAAAGTTTATTGATAAGGCAATTGCCAAAAATAAAAATCAGGTAATGGTAATCGAACCTGATAAGAATAAATATTACAAACTAACGTTTACACCAATTAAGGAATACGATTATGTAAATGTCTATGGTTCTGATATCTCTGAACTGAAAAAACGTGAGCAGGAATTGCTCACTCACCGTACTGCACTGGAGTATCTGGTCAGGGAGCGAACCAAAGAGGCTCAGGATGCATTGATGAAGGCGGAGCGGGCTAATCGTGCCAAGAGTCTTTTTCTGGCCAATATGAGCCACGAGATTCGAACGCCACTTTCAACCATTATTGGTTACTCTGAGTCTCTAAAGGAGCCGGATTTAACAGATGATGAAAAAGATAATGCCATTGATACGATTATTAAAAGCGGCCATCACCTCAAGGATTTGATTAGTGAGGTTCTCGATCTTACCAAAATTGAGGCTGAGAAACTTGAGCTTGAGAGTATCAGTACTAACCTGTTCGATACGGTTCAGGATGTGTATTCACTGGTTGAGCCATTTGCAAAAGGGAAAAATATTAACCTCAATATTGACTATCAATTCCCACTGCCAAGATCGATTGATATTGATCCCATTCGTTTTAAACAGATATTACTGAATCTTTATAGTAATGCCATCAAATTTACAGAGCAGGGAACCGTCAACATTGTTGTTGCGTATGACATAGCCGAAGAGCAACTTAAGATAACCGTAGCCGATACCGGTATCGGTATATCAGAGTCCCAGTTGCAAAATCTGTTTGAGCCTTTTCAACAGGCCGATATCTCCACAAGCAGACAATACGGTGGTTCAGGTTTAGGGCTGTGCCTGTCGCGACGCCTGAGTAATCTAATGGATGGTGATATTGAGGTAGAAAGTACCCTGGGTGAGGGTAGTCGTTTTCGTTTGATATTGAATCTTGATACACATATCAAATTGCAGCTGGTTGACAAAATCACATCTGATCGTGAGGTTGTAAAGCCTGCCGTAACTGATATGAAGAATAAACTAAAAGGCACCGTATTGCTTGTTGAAGATACTCCAGAAATTCAGATGTTGGTGGCGGCCATTCTGCGCAAAACAGGTCTTGAGGTAGAGACGGCCAATGATGGGCAGGAGGCATTGGAAAAGGCCAAGGAAAAAACATATTCCCTCATCCTGATGGATATTCAGATGCCTGTGATGGATGGTTTTACAGCGGTTCAGATGTTACGAGCCAATGACTACACACACCCTATTGTGGCGCTGACTGCCAATGCCATGAAGGAGGATGAAGAACGCTGTCTTGCAGCGGGTTGTGATGGTTTTCTTGCCAAGCCTGTACAGCGTGAGCAATTGTATCGAACACTCAAAAGATATATGCAAGGAGAAGAACGTATGAGTAATGAGTCGCTTGTATCAACGTTATTTGAAACCGATCCGGATATGGTTGATATGGTAAAAACCTTTCTGAACAAGTTTCCCGATTATCTCGATCAATGCAAGCTGGCCATGGAAGCTGAGAACTGGGAGGCCATGCGGGAAGTGTTGCATGTATTGAAGGGAATTGGTGGTAGTTATGGTTATCCCACAATAACTGAAACGGCCAAAGAGGCAGAGAGTCATCTCAAGGTCGGCGATCACGGCGCAGCTGTTAAACTGTTTGAGAAATTGATTGAACTCAACGAGGCCGCGCAAAGGGGTTATCAGCAACAGGCGGGTTAATTGGGGGCGGTGAGTATCTCTGTATTCAGGCTTGTCGGTTTTGTTTGCCCAGCCACCACCCGTTGGCGGCCCACAGCAGGGCGAATACCGCACCGATAAAGGCAATCCCCGTCAGACCGGTACCCATGGCCATGAGTCCGGCAAACAACCAGCCACTGATGGCATCACCACCACGATAGACAACGGTATCGATCACATTTTTGGCCTTGTATTTTTCTTCTCGACTCAGCACAGTAAACAACATCTCCCGCGCTGGTTTGGCAATGGCGTAATTTCCGGCACGACGCACGACCTGGAATATCACCAGTACCAGTAACACGGGCGAGATACCCAGCATAATAAAGCCCAATGCCATTAAAACAGGTATCAGTGCCAGGGTAAGCGATAATCCAAATCTATCAACAAGTCGACTGGTTATAAACAACTGGATGAGAATGGTCAGCGCATTAACAGTGAGATCGATTAAGGCAAAGACCTGGGTGCGTTGTTCGCTAGTCTCAAAGGCATTTTTAATGATGTGAGCCTGTTCAAAATAGAGAAAGGTCGCTAGGCAGGTATAAAGCAGGATATAGCTGGCAATCCCCATTAAATAAGGTGAACGTAATAACAACTTGAATCCAGCCAGGACATGACCACCAAGGGCATCATCATTCGCGTGTTGAGTTGAATGTTGGGTATTGTTGTCTGACCAGATAACTAGACGATGGATACACAGGATAGCAATAAATAGCAGACTGGCTGAGATAAGTATTAAACTGGCCGTACCTAACGAAGTGGCCAACAGGGCAGTAAGAGTAGGACCGGCAATTGCTCCGGCACTTCCACCAGTAGCAATTAGACCAAACAGACGTTTGGCCTGTGCCTGTTTGAACAGATCACTCATAAAACTCCAGAACACGGAAACAACAAACAGGTTAAAGACACTGATCCAGACAAAAAAGCTGCGAGCCGTCCATTCAGGTGATAGTTGCTGGGTGAATAACCAGTAAAAAGTCAGCAGGTTAAGAATAAAAAATCCATAGACCAGTGGTAAAAGACGGTGTCTTGGGTAGTGGCGGGTCGCCCAGCCGTATAGGGGAACCGCCATCAGCATAACAACAAAGGTTGCGCTGAATAACCACTGCAGGTTTTCTATACCACCGACAATGCCCATGGCATCACGCACAGGGCGCAGGATGTAATAGGCAGATAGCAGGCAAAAGAAGTAGGCAAAGGCCCAGATAACGGCCGGGCGTTCTGCAGGTTCCAGTTTTAATAATCGATCAAACCACATGGTCCAAGCATAGAGGAAAATGGCTTAAAATGTGAGACAATGCTGATTGTCTGTAACCATACAGGACGCAGAATATAATAATGATCGAGAGCCTGAAACTCCTGTTTGATACCCTGTCCAGTGCCGCCGGTACCGTCTCGGCCTTCAGTAAGGTCATCAAAGGTACTAAGGGTGATAGCCGTGCCCTGCTGGAAGAGATCAAGGAAAATGCCGGGCTCTGCTGGCTGGTAGTGGAAAAGGACCTACCCCCTGAAAAAGTCATCAGGGAACTGGCAAGTCGTGAGTATGATCGTCTGCTCAGAACAGAGTTTGATTTCAATGTTCTGAAACGAAAAAGAATTCGCACCTATAAAGAAATAAAACATACTGAACTGTCCGGCTTCGCAGGTAAAACCACGGAGGTTTTACTGGTCAATATCTATGACAAGCTCAAGGAGCTTAAACGGATTGAGCGGATCGATAAAAATACCCGTGGTATACGCTGGCGGGTTAGGATCATTAATCTGCAAAAGCGCATACTGCTATTATTACGTCACTTGTCGGATCGCTGAACCTGTCCATGCTCACTTTTAAGCCTGCCAATATAATTCGGCCAGATATTAATAAACTTCCTGAGTTAAAAAGTGGAGAAATACATCTGTTTGTTTTTTCAGTAACAGATATATTTTCTCGGTTACAGCAACTGTCGTCCTGTCTGAGTGCGACAGAGGAAAAGCGAGCAGCCCGTTTTATTAATCAACAGCATGGTGATAACTATCGATGTATTCGAGGTCAACTTAGAACATTGTTATCGGCCTATCTAAAAGATCAACCCAGTAATATCCAGATTGAATATGAAGAACACGGTAAGCCATTTCTAAATAATAAACGGCAGTTACAGTTTAATCTTTCTCACTCCAGAGACAGAGTTGCTTTTGTATTTTGTCGAGATAGTGTTATTGGTGTTGATATCGAGTTCATGCGGCCACAGAAAAATTTCGCAGGAATGCTACGCCATGTGGCATCGGTCAGAGAACAGCAGGAACTGATGGCGCTCAATGAACCATCAAGCTTTAACGCCTTTTATCGACTGTGGACCCGCAAGGAAGCCTATATTAAGGCCGTGGGACGGGGGCTGGGTATGGGCCTGCGATCAATCTATGTTGGGACGGAGCCATTAGAAACATTTACGTCGGTTGAATACAAAGGTCAGATTCAAAGTAATTGGCAGGTTCTTGATGTTACGGCACCGGAAAACTTCAAGCTGGCTATCTGTGTTAATTCTGAAGAGTTGCAGTAAGGATCTCGACAAAGCTTAAGTCGTAGCCCGGATTTTTTCCATATAGCGACTGATAGTTTCCTTGAGTTTGGACACATTAAGGGGCTTGGTGATGTATTCGTCAAATCCGGCATTCATACCCTTGTTGATTTGCGCTTGTGTTGCGTAGGCCGAGATGGCAATCACGGGCATCTTCAGCTGATCATTACTTTTTATTTGTCTGAGCGCAGTAATGCCATCTATACCGGGCAGGTCAATATCCATCAGAATGAGGTCAGGTTGTATCTTGTTGATGACTTCCAGGCCTTCTTCTCCTGTTATAGCAATAAGCAGCTCGACGCTTGAAAACAGGCCCTCAAAAATATGCCGCATGAGTTTGATATTTTCGGCATTATCTTCAACATACAAAACAGTAATTTTATTATTTTTATTATTCATCAAAGAATCATCGCTATTATTTTCTGACCTGTCAAATTTGGCAGTCTTATTTACGGCAAAAATACTCATGTTGATTACCCTTATATTTTATAGCTTTAATGTTAAAACCATATTGGGTGTGACCTTAATTATAAGTTGACTAAAACCAACTTGAGTTGAGTGAGACAAAAATTGACTTAATTTAAAGTTAAAAGTTGTTACATGTTGGAAGTGGTTTGTGAGCATGGATAAAAGCTTATTTAGACAGGTGAAGAGTAAGCTTAAAAGGTATTTGTTTGAATGTTCAAGGGGGTGTGTGCCTGGTCGGGACTTCCATGCCGTTATCTTTCGGATGTTTTGTGCTGATACCCAGCCTGTTAAATAACCTGAAGCCAAGTAAAAAAATTGTTATAAACAAGTAGGGGATGTAGGAATAAACACCTACCTTGGTTTGCCACCAGTAATGAAATATCACCAGAATGACAATTAGATAAACCGTCTTGTGCAGTCTTTGCCAATTGTTCTTACCCATCATCCGAAAAAGTGCATTAACAGATGTGATAGCTAGGGGTATCAGCATCAGGTAGGCAATCACACCTAGCAGGATATAGGGTTTTTCGTGGATGTCCTGTCTGGCCCAGTTCCATTCCAGGGAGACATCCAGAATGACGTACACCAGCATGTGCAGGTTGGCATAATAAAAACTGTAGAGCCCCAGCATTCGTCGCAGGCGAATGAGCCAGTTCCAGTCTTCCAGGCGGCGTCCGAATTTCAGATGTATCCAGATTGAAAATACATTGAGTGTTTGACGTAACGGAGTAACCGTCAGGGTGATGAGTAAAAAGATCAGTCCCCATTTTCCGGTAGTATGTTGCAGGGTTTGCAAGGGGTTTGAACCCAGCTGCTGGGTATAAAAATCATTAATCAGTAAAACGGTGGGTAAGGCCGAAAGCAGAAAAATACCCCACCAGATTAATCGATAGTAGTGCAGGAAAAAAAGCGTCAGTGAAAATTGCATAACTAGTAAAACTTACGCAGATCCATACCTCGATATAAACCGGCAACCTGTTCTGCATAGCCGTTAAACATGTCGGTGGGTCGTTTACGAAGTTCTCCGATACGATTTTCTCGGCTCTGGGTCCAGCGAGGATGGGCCACAGTTGGATTAACATTGGCATAAAAACCATACTCCGATGGGGCGGCCTGATGCCAACTGGTAACGGGTTGTTTTTCGACCAGACGAATATGCGTAATTGCCTTGGCACTCTTAAAAGCGTATTTCCAGGGCACAGCAAGGCGGATGGGGGCACCGTTTTGTGGGGGGAGGTCTTTACCGTATAAGCCCGTTACCAGCAGTGTTAATGGATGCCTGGCTTCATCAATACGAAGGCCTTCCCGATAGGGCCAGTCCAGCGTGGGGCGGCGCTGGCCGATCATTTCGGCCGGGCGGTGCAGGCTGACAAATTCAACATATTTTGCCCGACTGGTCGGTGCTGCCTTGTTTAGCAGTTTACATAAAGGAATGCCCTGCCAGGGGATCACGGCGGCCCAACCTTCCACGCAGCGCAGTCGGTAGATGCGTTCCTCCTGGGTAAAATCACTCAACAGGTCTTCGATATCGATTGTATAGGGGTTCTCTACCTCACCCTCGATGGTTAGTGACCAGGGCCTGAGTGTCAGTGCCTTGGCCAGCTCAAAGATTACGCGCTTATTGGTTGAGAACTCGTAATAGTTATTGTAACGGGTGATGGACTGTAAGGAAGTGAGAGGGTCTTTTGATGAAAGCTTAGGCGATTGGCATTCACTGGCCAGCAGGGACGATGGCAGGGCCAGGCTGGCCGCACCTGCTGCAAGCTGTCTCAGGAACTCACGCCGTTGAGAGTAATCATGTTCGCTGGTAATTTCTGACGACGTAAATACATGTTGCTTGTTCTTAATAAGCATTACTTACGTAGTGTCTTCAGATAAAGGATGAGGGATTCGATTTCCTGTTCATTCAGGTCCTTGCCCCAGGGAGGCATCTTGGGTGAGCGGCCCATGGCTTCGCCACCTTTGTAGATGATGTTATAGAGATAATGATCATCAACACGGCTCAAGGTCAGGTTGAATGGTGGTGGGTTTTTGATGATGCGCACCATCTTGCCGTTACCCCTGCCACTTTTACCATGGCACAGGGCGCAGCGGCCAAGGTAGATCGCACGACCGATGCGTTTGCTGGGCTCAATACCTTTGGCAAGGTCTTTGAGCATGGCCACAGCGGCTTCAAAATCCCGGTGCAGAAATTCATTGAACAGTGCCACTGACTTTATTTCTCGCCTGTTTAACTCATCTTCCCAGGGCGGCATTTCATCATTGACCTTTTTCATTTTGCCGCCCTTGCGAATAACATCCTCAATTCGACGCAGACTTTTACCAAAGCGGGGTTCCAGCAAATTGGTATTGGGATAGTTACCCAGGGCCAGGGGCAGAATACCCTCGCCCAGGCCGTCATTGCCATGACAAAGCGAGCAGCGGTAATGAAAGACCTCGGCCCCGTGTTTCAGGCAGGGTTTTCGTTTATTGCATTCGTAAGGATCGCTTGCCTCACTGGCAAATAACAAAGGGCTGGCAGACAACAGGCAGCCAAGCAGAATGATGCGGGCGATCATTTGACGATAATGGTCATGCGCATATGGGGGTGGATGGCGCACTCCACATCGACCTGACCAGCAGTATCAAATTCCACTTCACGGTGTTCACCCTTGGGATAGGAGCCAAGGTCAAAGGTCTTGCTGGGTGAAAGGCTGAAAACGTTGTGGAAAAAGGGGTCGTTATTGACAAAACTCACTTTATCACCAACCTTGATCACCAGTTTATCCTTGGTGAATTTCTTGTTCTTCTGGCCAACGCTATAATTTCCAGCACTGACGCCCACGCTGAACATGAGCATTGATATCGCAAGCAGTTTAAAAAGCATTTTCATTTCACATTTCCTCATTATTCAAACTAAGGTATTTGAGCCCTTACTTATCGGCAGGCAGTTTGGGAACGACAACTTTTTTATGGGGTGAGGTCAGGGTCTTCAGGAAGGCCACCAGGTCTTCCTTGTCCTGTCCACACAGGTCCAGTTTTTTCATAGTTGGTGACAGGTTGTCCTTTACCACACCACCCTGATTGTAATGATCTACGACGTCTTCCAGGGTTTTGGCCGAACCGTCATGAAAATAGGGGCCAGTGCGATCAATGTCTTTCAGTGTTGGTGTCTTGAAGGCACCCTTCATGAGCTTAACCGGGCGATGTGCATAACGGCCCATGTCGGGGTCACTCTCACCAAAGGATTTCAGGCCGACATTATGAAAGCCATCATCTGTAAAGTTGGGTGCAGAATGGCAATTTGCACATTTGGCACGTCCGACAAACAGTTTAAAGCCACGGATCTCCTGTTGGTTCATGGCCTTTTTATTGCCCCGAATCCAGCGATCAAACCGGGAGTTACGGCTGATCACAGTACGTTCAAAAGCGGCAATAGCGCGGGACACGGTGTCAGCATCAATGGGTTTATTGGGATAGGCTCGTCGGAAGGCTTTTTTATAGCCGGGGTTGTTATTGAGCCACTCAAAAAGTTTGGCCGTATCCATATTCATCTCTACCGTGGCCTCCATGGGCCCCATGGCCTGGTCTTCCAGGGATTTTTTGCGACCATCCCACATCTGGATTTTGTTATAGCCGGTATTGATGATGGTCGGGGTGGCGCGCCCCAACACCATGCTTTTCACGCCCCTGGCAGTAGGTAGTCCATCGGACCAGCCCAGGGCCGGGTTATGGCAGGTGGCACAGGACATATTGCCATCACCACTTAAACGGGGATCAAAGAACAGCATTTTACCAAGGTGGATCCTGGCCTTGGTCGGTGTGTTATTACGGGGGTAAGGTGGCTTCTTGGGCAGGCGCCACTCACGCAGGCTGGGGTGTCCAGCTTTGAAGACATACTTTTTCTTGGCCTGTACCTGGCCTGAGTTCAGCAGCAGGCTGAACATGATGGCAGTTAATAGAAAAATACGTTTTATCATGAAAATTCTCCGGTATTACCTGTTTTCAGTGACACTGTTTATAACTTGAACCATTTCACCACCCCCTGTAGATCATTTGCTGACTGGCCCAGGCTTTCGGCAAGACCATACATCTCATCGGCCTGTTTATTAGTATCAAGAGATACAGCGGCCAGTTCCTGAATTGTTTTATTAATATTCTCCATAGCGATTTTCTGGGTTTCTACCAGTTGCACTAGCTGGTTCATTTCTCGACTGATGAGGCCAGCCTGTTGGCTACTTTCGGTACTCTTTTCCCCGGAAATTTTTAGTTTATCGATGGTTTCCACCACATCATCACGGACACTTTGCACCGACTCCACGGTGCTGTGGATGCTTTCATCAATGGAGCCCACCAGTTGAGTGATTTCCTTTACGGCTTCACCGGTGCGGGTGGCAAGAGAACGGACTTCATCGGCCACCACGGCAAAACCTCTGCCCTGTTCGCCAGCCCGGGCGGCTTCAATAGCGGCATTCAGGGCCAATAGGTTGGTTTGTTCAGAGATATCGCTGATGGTCTTGGTGATGCCGGTAATCTCAACGGCAATTGTCGCCAGGGACTCACTGTTCCTGGCCGTGGTGTCGATCTTGTCCTGAAAGGCTTCAAAGCGAGTCACCGTTGCCATGATTTCCTGGGCGGCTTCCTGGGTAACTATGGCTGTGCCGTCAGATTTATCCTTGGCATAGGTGGCCTTATCATTTGCATTAGAGGCGGCGCTGGAAATCTGCTGAGAATCATTTTTAATGGTCTGGATAATGCCATCGAGCATATCGGTTACTTTCTGGATCGAGGCGGCTGTGCCTTCCACGGTTGCGGTTTTCTGGTCAATGTTTTTACTAGCAATGCTGATGAGCTCGATGGTCTCACGCAGCCGTTCAATGGTCTGGTTGGTGGCCGAAATGGTCTGGCTGATTTCATCGGCACCGGTTGCAGGCAGGTTGATATTGTCCTTGAGGTTGCCATCGGCCAGGGCCTGCATGGTGGTCTGGATACCTGTCATGGGTTTACTGACCATCCGCGCACCTAGCAGTGCAACAAGGATCCCGATAGAGACACCCACACCGACCATGACGCCCAGGATTGAGAGAACTTTGAAGGCATTTTGTTTGGATCTTTTTAGTGAAGCCACCAACTCCTGTTCACTGCGGATCACGATGGACTCTGACAGGTTGGCCAGTTGGGTAAACTCGTCCTTAATACCTTCGGCCAGTTCCAGTGCTGCTACATCATCATTACCACGAGCCTTACCAATAATCTGTAATTGCTTTGGGCGCAGAGATTTCATGCCATCGATGAGAGAAAGCACTGCGGTATCTTCGCCGAAAGAGGTTTTGAGGTTGGACAGTTGCTCATCAAGTACTGCACCAGCACGAATTGATGCAATGGCTGAAGTCCGTATGGAGTCTGGTAAGTCGTGGGCAATGAGCGACTGAATGGACCGGTCCATGGCAATGATATTGATATTTACCTTGGAGGCAGCGCTGACTCGATCGTAGGATTGTTGCACGGCCGCTTCGATGGCATTGAACTGCTGTACATTGGCGTAGCCACCGCCCAGAATGATCAGGGTCATTCCGGACAGAAAGATCGCGGACACCACCAGAAAGCGGGCCCGTATTTTCAGCCTGTTTAAAAGCAGCATGTGTACACCGGTTTATTGGGCGGTTGTCGCATATATAAGAGGTATCGGCCTAATTATTTGTTTCTAAAACTGGCGGGAAACTTACATATCGGAATAATGTCCTTTTTATTAAGGATAATTAGCTGGCCAGGCTTGATTTAGATCAATGGAAATTCATTGGTTTTGGCCTAGCAGAAGATGAGACATTGTGTCCTGTTGATTCTAGAATTAATGCAACAGCTTGATATAAGGGGCCAGGTTAATGGAGTTGGATACAGCAAAAGAACTTTTGCAGACGCAGATTAGTATGGGTGGGCGAAATAGTAGTAATGGTGTAAAAATTATTCTGCTCGAAGTGAGTAAGGCGCATGGACAACAGGCGGTTGATCAGCTGATCAAGGAGCTTGAGCTGGAAGAAAAATTTGGTTTCAAGCCAGGAGGATCCCTGTTTGTTTAAGAATCATGAGCCGGGTTCGCCATTGCAAGAAATCTAACGAAGAAAATTCACTATCCATTTTGCTACCAACAGGTGATCTGTCTGGTCTGCAAGACTTTTCAGTCGCTGTTGATAACGCTCTTCTCCGATAAGCTCACGCCTGCCTTCCATGGACTGGCGGGCATAGTCCACGCTGAATTCAGGGTGGCCCTGAAAGCTCAGGACATGTTGCCCGATCAGGTAGCTGCTATTAAGGCAATGTTCGTTGCTTGCGATACGTTCAGCACTGACTGGCAGTTCAGCCACCTGATCCTGGTGGCTGACTAGCAGGGAAAAGCTTGGCTGGTACGGTGTCATCCAGGGCTTTTCAAGCAATATCTGGCTGTTCATCACACCCACACCCCAACCTTTATCACTCTTAGCTACTTTTCCCCCCAGGGCCTGGGCGATGAGTTGATGGCCAAAGCAGATTCCGATCAGCTTTTTCTGTTTATACACCAGGGTTTGGATATAGTTTTCCAGTTGAGTGATCCAGTCATCATCATCATAGGCACTGGCCTTACTGCCGGTGATCAGGTAGGCATCACATTCATCGATTGTGTCAGGGTACCCGCCATTGATGACCGGGTAAGTCTGGAAGCTGAGATCAGCTTTTACCGCCTGCAGCAACCGGGCCGTCATATTGGCATAGCTACCATAGGTCTTAATGATTTCCGGTTTGAGGTTTTCTGCCTCAAGCAGTCCTATCTTCATGTAACTCTCCGCGGACTGCCTTGATGAAAATCTCGCTGTATTGTTGAGCCGTCAATGGGATGGGGTTGCCTGCTGCCGAGGGATCCTGCAGGGCGAGCTGGCCGATCTCATCGGCCCGGTCGTCGTTAATCCCAATCTCCTGCAGGCTGTGTGGAATGGCCAGCTGTTTGCGAAACCCCAGCAACCAGTCAAACAAACCACTAAATGAATCATCTGATAATTCCAGGCAGCGGGCCACATGGGCCAGCCGTCCTTCAATGGCAGGTCGGTTGTATACCAATATATAAGGTAACAGGATGGCATTGAGCAGCCCGTGGTGAGCATCGAACAGGGCACCCAGTGGGTGGGCGAGTGCATGCACCGCACCCAGTCCCTTCTGAAAGGCGGTGGCCCCCATGGATGAGGCCACCAGCATGTGACTGCGCGCGACCAGGTCTTCGCCATTGGTAAAGGCCATTGGTAGGTGGTTTTTAATGAGTCGCATCCCCTCCAGGGCAATACCATCGGCCATGGGGTGATAGCCGGGCGCACAATAGGCCTCCAGGTTATGGACCAAGGCATCCAGCCCGGTGGCAGCAGTAATGTTTGGAGGTAAACCGACAGTAAGTTGTGGGTCAGCAATGACCCGTTTGGGCAGCATGTCTGGGTGAAAAATGATCTTCTTGCTGTGGCTGGCCTCATCGACAATCACCGAGGCCCGGCCCACCTCCGACCCGGTACCCGCTGTGGTGGGGATGGCGATGGTGGGGGCCATACCCTCAGGCCTGACCCTTAACCAGTTATCACCCACATCTTCAAAATCCCACAGGGGCTGATCCTGCCCTACCATCAGGGCGATGGCCTTGCCGGCATCCAGGGCGCTGCCACCACCAAGGGCGATCACGCCATCGTGTTTACCCTGCTGAAAGGCCTTCACGCCATCATCAATATTTGTACCGGTTGGGTTGGGTTTTACCTGGCTGAATACATTGATCACCAGGCCGGCAGCCTCGATGGATTTAATGATCTGGCTGACAAAAGGCAATTGCACCAGCCCACTGTCAGTTACCAGCAACGGCCGCTTGCTGGACAGTTGCTGGCAGGCATCGGCCAGCTCCTGGATTCGGCCATTCCCAAAGTGAATACTCGTGGGATAGTTCCAGTTACCTCGTAGCTGGTCCAGTGTATTGATTTCGATAGAATCAGTCATGGTGCTTATATCGTTTTGAGGTGAAAGGATTTGGGTCGGGTCAGTTGCGCATAACCCAGCACAGAGAGAGAACAGCCACGCCCTGAGTCCTTAGTTCCGACCCAGGCCAGGGCCGGGTCGAGGTAATCACAGCGATTCATAAAAACTGTTCCTGTATTTATCTCGTCACCAATGGCCGTTGCAGTATCCATATCCGCTGTCCAGATTGAGGCCGTGAGTCCATAACGACTATCATTCATGAATTCAATTGCCTGCTGATCATCACTTACCGACATAATGCCTACAACAGGGCCAAAGCTCTCTTCCTGCATCACGGCCATATCGTGTGAGACATCAATCAATACCTGTGGTGCAAGATAAGGTGAGTTATTTTTTGCCTGTGGGAATGTTGAAGTATCAATACAGGCCTTTGCTCCTGCAGCACAGGCCTTGTTGATCTGATCTCTTACCCGATCAGCCGCATTGGTATTAATCATGGGGCCAAGTGTTGTATCGGCTTCAAGTGGATTACCCAGTTTGTACTGCTTTACCAGGGTAATAAATTGCTCAACAAAATGTTCATACTGCGACTGGTGTACATAGACCCGCTCAATGCCACAACAGGATTGGCCTGAGTTGAAGTAGGCACCATCAACAATATTTTCAACGGCGTGATCAATGTTGGCATCTTCTCGTACATAGGCCGGGTCCTTACCCCCAAGCTCCAGTGCAACACCTTTAAAAAGTCCTGCAGCCGTACGCTCTATTTTAATACCACCCGTAACTGAGCCGGTGAAGGAAATAAAATCAACCTCATCACTTTTAACGAGTGCAGCTGTACCGGCATGATCAACAAACAAACTCTGAAAGACGCCTTTTGCCAGACCCGCATAATCAAAGGCCTGCTGAAAACGTTCAGCACATAATAATGTTTGCATAGAATGTTTAAGCAGGACGGTATTACCGGCCATTAGGGCAGGAATAATGGTGTTAACGGCGGTCAGATAGGGGTAATTCCACGGTGCAATTGTCAGCACAGTACCGAGTGGTGTACGCCGAATAAAACGGTGTAAGTGGTTACTGCTGACAGGGATGTCGGAAAGCTCCTGCTCAGCAATATCGATCATATATCGGCCACGTTCTTCAAGGCCACGCAACTCACCGGGTGAGTATTTTATGGGGCGCCCCATTTGCAGGGTAATTTCCCGACTTATGTCATCAGAGTGGGCAAGTAGGTGATCAATGGCCTGATGACAGAAGGCAGCCCTGTCACTTATAGATGTGTTTTGCCAGCTATGTTGTACTATTTTTGCAGCCTGTAAGGCTTCAGCGATGTCCTTTTCCGTGGCCATGGGGCGTTCGGCCACAATGCTGCCATCAATGGGTGACGTGATTGAAATAGTATTAGCCATCAGATGATTTCAAAATAACGATCGAGTTCCCACTGCGAAATGTGTTTGCGAAATTCGCGCTCTTCCCACTCGCGACTGGCGGCAAAGTGTTCTACAAAGGCATTGCCGAAATAGTCACGTGCCATGCTCGAGGCCTTCAGCCGTTGGGCGGCATCCCATAAGGTAGAAGGGAGTTGCAGGTGGTCGGGGAAGCTTTGATCGTAGGCGTTGCCGGTGACCATGGCCTCGATCTCGACCTTGTTTTCGATACCCCAAAGACCAGAGGCAATCACCGCGGCGAGGATGACATAGGGATTGGCGTCGGCGGCGGCGATGCGATATTCAAGGCGCTGGGATTTTTCATTACCAGGGATGATACGAATGGCGCAGGTGCGATTGTCGACCCCCACACTGGCTTCGGTGGGAGCCCAGAAACCGGGGATCAGTCGCCGGTAGGAATTGATGGTCGGTGCCACCATGGCCAGCAGTTCGGGCATCAGTCGTTGCTGGCCAGCGACAAAGTGCTGCATAGTCTGGCTCATGTTGTAAGGCTGTGAGTCATCATAAAACAGGGCCTTACCGTTTTTATCCTGTAATGAAAGATGGATATGACCACTCTGGCCGGGATAGTCCGGTGACCACTTGGCCATAAAGGTAGCCATCTTGCCCTGTTTTTGCAGGGCGATTTTGCTGAAGGTCTTGAACAGGGCCGCCTTATCGGCGGCATTCATGGCTCGGTCATAGGCAATGGCCGCTTCCAGCACACCGGGGCCGGTCTCCTCATGCAGACCTTCAATTTCAAAGTCCATGTCTTCGGCCAGTTTGAGCAGACTCAGATAGGTCTCAGATTCGGTTGTATTGCGAATAACCGAATAGCCAAACTCGGCCGGGGCCATCGGTTCGATATTATGGTAATTTTTTTCGCGAATACTGTGCGGGGTTTCGTTAAAGATAAAGAACTCGTATTCAAAGGCGGCAGTAACATCAAAGCCCATGGCATCGGCCCGTTGCAGGACACGTTGCAAGGTCCCGCGGGGACAGATGGTACTGGCTTCTTCGCTGAACTCGCCCAGAAAGAACAGCATATTGTCTTCCAGTGGCAGTTCACGGCAGGATTCAGGGATGATGCGTACTGGAGCATCGGGATAACCGGTATGCCAGCCGGTATAGCTGACGTTGTCATATAGCTGGTCCTTTACGTCCCAGCCCAGTACCACATCACAAAACCCAAAGCCATTATCCAGTGCCGAAAAGAACTTGTCTTTTGACATGTACTTACCGCGCATTACGCCATCCATGTCGAACACACCAACTTTAATAAATGACAGCCCCCGCGTCTCGACGATCTTGCGGGCCTGCTCATTATTGCGAACCTCTCTGGCCTCCATGGGTACCTCTGTTTTTCTTATGATACTATCTAAAGTCTAGTCCAAAACAACACTACTCGTAACAATGTCGGTCGCCTGTGAAGGCACGGCCCATCCGAATAGACATTATTAGAAATGAGGGAGGAAGAGGGATAATGAGTGATACTATTACCCACCACGGTGGTTGCCACTGTGGTGCAGTCCGTTATGAAGTCGATGCACCGGCCGATCTGGAAGTCACTGAGTGCAATTGTTCTATCTGTAGCAAGTCAGGTAGCCTGCATCTTATTGTGAATAGCGATCGTTTTCGATTACTTAAAGGTGAAGACAATCTCATCACCTACACTTTTGATACCCATGAGGCCAAACATTACTTTTGTAAGAACTGCGGTATCAAATCTTTCTATATCCCGCGTTCTCATCCCGAGGGTTTTAGTGTCAATGCCCGTTGCCTGGATGAAGGTACAGTACAGTCAATGACTATTTCCCAATTTGATGGTAAGAACTGGGAAAAGAATATTGAGGCGCTCAGGAAAAAAAGAGGCTTTTAATACTTCGGGAATTTTTTAACTCTTCCTTTTGTTAAGAGATATAAGGCTTTTGAAAAAAGCAATTTATTGACTGTAACAGGAGGAAATTATGGACAGACGTTCATTTATTCGTATCGGTGTGGCCGGAGCAGCAACAGGTATCATTGCACCTAAAATAGTTCTAGCCGGTTCACTCGGCGATAAGATCAGTAACAACAACATGGCCGGCGGTCTATATTACACTAAGGCATCGCCCGGTCGTTGGGCCAAGAAGGCTGGCTCTCACTCTCCCATCATACAAAAGTCCGGTAGTGGTATTAAGGTCGTTACTGGCCACCCTATGAAGCAAGGTAAACACTGGATCGTCAAACATGTATTACTGGATGAGAATTTTAAATTTATTTCAGAAAATATATTTAACCCGGGCAAAGACAAGGCAGCTATTTCCAAGTTCAGTCTGGATGGGCGTTCTGGTGCAGTGTATGCACTGAGTGTTTGTAATCTGCACGACTCCTGGCTTTCTGTTCTCGAAGTCTAGTGGTGTTTGGGGGAGCGTATGCTCCCTTTTTTATTTGGCGCAATGTGTTTACAACATTGTGCATAAAATTTATCGGAGGAAATACAATGAGCAGGGTCACCATTGTTATGCTGATGTTGTTTTTTGTTTTAAATACCTATGCTGCAGGTGACATGACAGCACAACAGGCAGTAGAGATACGTGTTGACCTAGGTGATAAAAAGAACCGCCTGCGTTTTTTCCCCGAGCGCTTTGAGTTGGAGACAGGCAAGCTTTATAAGCTGGTGATAAAAAATCCCAGCCTGCAAAAACACTATTTTAGTTCGGCCGGACTGGCAAGTGCGGTATTCACCCGTAAGGTACAGGTGGTGGATCGGCGCAATCAAACTCAGGTGGAGGTGAAGGGCACTATCAAGGAGATTGAGGTCTATCCTGGCAATACTGCAGAGTGGTGGTTTGTCCCTGTTAAGACACTGAGTAACAGCAAACTGTATTGCACTATCAAGGGCCACAGTGAGGCTGGTATGAGCGGTAGTATTAGTATTCGCTAAGGAGAGCATTATGCATTACTTCATCGTTACGATGATGCTATCAGTGGCATCGTTGTCAGTTTTAGCGGCAGGTAATCCTGAGGCCGGACAGGCCACAGCTGTTATATGTACAGGCTGCCATGGTCACGATGGTAATAGTGACAGTCCACTTAATCCAAAGCTCGCAGGCCAGCATGAAAGTTATTTAATCAAACAGCTCAGGGACTTCAAGTCTGGTGCACGCAAGGAAGAGCATATGACATCTATGGTTGAGGCCATTAGCATGGATGACATTCCCAATCTTGCTGCCTGGTTTGCCAGCCAGACCTTAAAGAACAAACATGCTAAAAGTAATCGGATTGGGAAAAAGATCTTTCATCGTGGTATCGACAGCAAAGGTATAGCTGCCTGTGACGGTTGCCATGGGGAGAATGGCCGAGGCAATGCTGCCATCGGTTTCCCGTCTCTGGCGGGGCAACATGCCGAGTATGTCATTAAGCAATTAAAAGACTTCCGTATGGGCAAGCGTCATAATGACAGTTTAATGATGCAGAGTATTGCCAAACCATTAAGTGATAAAGAGATTGTAAAACTTGCAGAATATATTTCGTCGATGAAATAGGAAGGCTTGTTGTCTATGAAATGCCCTTTAAAGGTTTTATTCATCAATATAATCACCGATAGACAAACTTAAACACTAAGCCTAAACACTGGGTGTGATCAGGATACAATTAGGGCTGTAATTTGTTAGCAAAAGCCTGAAGTTCTTTAGAGTTGAGATCAGAAACCAGAGTATAAGTCAGCCCCCGCTCTTGCCAGTTTAGTAATTGATAACCCTGATGCTGGATAAGTTGCATCGTTGTGATTTGTGCTGGGGTATCTGCTTTGCGAACAAACAGGTTGATCACATGGGCACGACGTTTATAGATCAGTGCTGCAGTGGGTCGTCCTTTCAGGTAATCGAGTCGACCGCCAACGAGGGGATAGCCATGGTCTTTAAAATCCACCACATTGGGAGAGAAGTCCAGCTTACCATTAAACCAGGGTTTGACCGTATGGCGATCAGATGAGGCAATATCAGTCATGTGATCAACCATGAGTGAGCGTACATGGGCACTGATCAACTCATCAGTATGGGCAAGCTGCAGGGGCGAATTAATCATTACACCCATGACCAGCCAAACCCCGACACCGGCAAACAGGGCACTGGCGCCACTGAAGCCAAGTAGTTGCGACCAATTGAAACCCGGTGAATCCTCACCGGAGAGATCAAGTAAACCAGCACGTATATTTCTTTTTAACCCAGAGGGTCGACTACTGTAGCCAATCTTTTTTATCGAGGTGTTGAGTTTGCGCACGGCTTCCAGTCTTAACTGACAGTTGTTGCAATTACCAAGGTGTTCTTCGAAGTCACGGCGATCGGATAGCGTCAGCTCTCCATCCAGGTAGGCCTCAATGTTCTGTTGTATTTCATTACATACCATTTTGTTGCCTCCTTTTCTGTTGCTCAAGGAGCAGATTCTGTAACTGGCCGCGTCCCCGTGACAGGCGCGACATGACGGTTCCCTTGGGAACCTGGGTAATCTCGGCGATTTCCTTATAAGAGTAACCTTCGATCTCACGCAGGAACAGTGCTTCACGAAACTCTACCGGCAGGCGTTCCATTTGTTCCATAAGCTGTGAACTACGAGCATTGATGCTGACGGCCTCTTCAGGTGTGAGCTGTTTTCGATTATCAGGCTCATGGCTGTGCAGGACTTCATCAAAACTGATGAGGTTGCTATTGCGTTTTTGTTTATTGAGCCAGTTGTAGGCAGTGTTTCGTACGATGGTCATGATCCAGCCGGCGGCATTACCGCCGGTAAAGGTATGAAAATGTTCAAAGGCGCGCATATAGGCGGTTTGAACGATGTCCTCGGCCTCGGCGGGTTCTCGTACCAGCCACAGGGCCAGGTTATAGGCACCATCAAGGTGACCCATCATCAGGCGCTCAAAGCGTTGTCTTTCTTTTCGGTTAGCCATAATTTATTTCCCCTGTGAGTAAATAACACGCAGGGTGGTGGTTTTATTCCTGGATATTCGTCCTAGTTGACCAGAACAGGCATGAAAACACAAATAATGTACGTAATAGATTGGCTGTGCTTATAGGTGCTAGAATCTCAGCCTTCATTTGTGACTAGAAAGGAATTTATACCAATATGGCCGAGCAACCCCTGGGCCCATTCGTGGCCGATACCACCGTACGAAATTTACCCAACCGTCAGGCCATAAAAGGAAAGTTTATTGAGCTCCATGGTGTGGATCCTGAGGCCCATCTTGAGGATCTGTATCAGGCCTGTAGTGGTGATCGAGCAAGAGAGTCGGTCTGGACCTATATGCCACGCTCTGGACCTTTTACAAATCCCAAGGCCATGCAAAAGTGGCTCTACTGGTGCAAGGATCACCCCGAATATGTTTTTTATTCAGTATTCGACAAGGAACAGCAGAAATATATAGGTATGACCAGCTTTGTTAGTATTGTGCCGGATATGCAGCGCCTGGAAGTAGGCTTTATCTGGTATACCCCTGCTTCGCAGCGAGGTAAGACCAATACTGAAAGTATCTATCTGATGCTTTGTGAGGCGTTTGATCGGCTAAAGAACCGTCGGGTGGAATGGAAGTGTGATGCACTTAATCAGCCATCACGCAATGCTGCACTAAGATTGGGATTTCAGTTTGAAGGTATCTTTCGTCAACATATGATCGTTAACGATAGAAATCGTGACACCGCCTGGTTTGCCATGATGGATTTTGAGTGGCCTCAAATCAAGAAGAATATGCAGGACTGGCTTTATGACAGTAGTGAATATTTTTCACTAGCTGAAAGAAATGCCAAAGTGGTAGAAAGCGTTTATTGATTACCAGCCAGGTTTTCATTTTGTAGTGGTTCACCAGTTTTAGCAATATAGCTGGTGTAGTAGTCATAAAACTCTTTTGCGGGTAATGGCCGGCTATAATAGAACCCCTGTACTTCATTACAGCCGTTATGGCGCAGGAATGTAATGTGGTGTTCCTCTTCGGCACCTTCTGCAATAACAGACAATCCCAGGTTATGCGCCATATTAATGATGGTTTTTGCCATGGTGCCATTTTCCCCGCCGGGTCCAATGTCTTTAATAAAGGCGCGATCGATTTTTAGCATATCGATAGGCAACAAGTGCAGGCTGCTGAGTGATGAGTAACCCGTACCAAAGTCATCCATGGATATGGTATAGCCTCGTTGACGAAATATCTGCAGGCTGTCAATGGTCTGGTCAATATTCTGTAAGGCAATACTTTCGGTTATTTCTAGGTCAATACACTCTGATGGTAAGTTGTATTTTGCGACACATTGATCGATCTTATTTACCAACTCACGATCACCAAACTGCTTGGCAGAAAGATTGATCCCGACTCGTAATTTATGCATGCCTGAATCAAGCCAGTGTTTAATTTGCTGGCATGCAGAATCAATAATCCAGTAGCCTACGGGTATAATAAGGCCGGTTTCCTCTGCTACTGGAATAAAGTCAATGGGCGACATCCAGTTATTGTCTGATAGTTTCAGGCGTATCAGTGCTTCAGCTCCAACCAGCTGTCTTGAATGAATATCGATCTGAGGTTGATAAAACAACTCCAGTCTATTTTCGTCTATGGCTTTTCTGATCTGAGACTCAATATCCCGAAACTTGCGTGCCCGGGTATTCATAGATTGAGAATGAAAACAGATCGATTCGTGGATCTCCTGTTTGGCACTATTAAGGGCAATAATCGAATTTGTGATTAAGGCATCGGCGCTGTCATCTTCCATAGGGAAAATAGATATACCTACCTGGCTATCAAGAAATATTTCCTGACCCTCAATCATAAAGGCCTGTTTAAGCCGGGATTGGATGTTTTCCACAACTTGCTCAATCATATCAATGCGATCGATATTTTTCTGTATGCAGATAAAGGTATCAGTGTTATATCTTCCCAGGATGTTGTCACTGTTAATTCCTTTGAGCCGTTGGGCGATGCATCGGAACAAAATGTCCATGGAATGGTTGTCAATCGAATGATGAATTTCATCAAATCGGTTGAATCCTATGGCCATGATCGCAATAAGCTGCTTGTCTTCAGTGTGGTTGTTAATAATTTCTTGAAGTTGAGAGTGCAGATGACGCTTGTTAGACAGGCCAGTAATATCATCATGATTCTTCTGAAACTCCAGTAAAGCCTCGGCATTTCTTTGTTGAGTGATATTCTGGACAATCCCTTGTATGGGGCTGGCGCCACCATTCTGATCATTCGATGCTTCAATATTAAGGTGAAAGACATAAGTCTTATGATCGACCTGAAATCGATGATCAAATTCCATTGGCTTATTGTGAATAAGATGCTCAGTGAATTTGTTCTGCACATAAGTTCTATCTTCTGGGTGGGTAAGCATGAGATAGTCATTGAAGCTATTGAGAGATATTTTTTTACTGGGGAACTGCTGGTAGAAAGTATCTGAAAACAACATTTTCTGGGTTGGTTTATCCAGCTGCCAATAGGCCAATTTGGCAATCTGTTGTGCCTGATTCAATCGGGCTTCATTCTGTTCCATTGCCAGTTGTATTTGCCGGTCACGCAATGCATAGCGTACACGCTTTATTAGCAAAGGCCAGTTGATCGGCTTGGTTATAAAATCATTCGCCCCTGCATCAAACGCATCATCAACGGAACTGACATCATTTAATCCGGTTAGCATAATGACGGGTACTTCATTATAAGTATACTTGTCGCGTATGCGCTGGCATGCCTCAAAACCATTTATGCCTGGCATCAGAACATCCATTAGTATGAGATCAGGCTTTTGTTTCTCAAGTTGCTCCAGTGCAGTTTCGCCACTGGTGGCTTCTATAACATTATATTTCTCACCCTGTAACATTTTACATAGTGTCATACGGGTAACAGAATCGTCATCCACTACCATAATAGTGTTATGTAATATAGTTTTCGAAGTATCCATTTAAGTGGCCATTTTAAATTGTCGAATATACTCATCCTGAGTCTTCATAAAGATATCCTTGATTTCATTGACCAGCTCAGTAATGTTTTCAGCAACTAAGGTATGTACATTACTCTCCAGATCCTGGCATTTGATACTTAGTAAATGAGCACCGATATTACCACTTGCACCTTTTAGGCTGTGGGCGAGTAGCCTGACTTTTTCTTTGTCGTTATCGAAATCACTTTTTTCAATAATCTGTAATAATTGACCAGTTATTTCTTTGCCGGAATCAATAAACTCGTTGATTACGTCAATAAAACCGTCCTCAAGTGCTTCATGGAGAATACCGGTTGTTTCAAAATCGATTAGATTTTCAGCCATACTATTTACGCCTGTAATTCCTTTGGAGTTTGATCATCATTAGGATTTTCCAATAGCCATTTTTCCAGTGCCTGTAAAACGGTATCAGGTCTGATGGGTTTGCTGACATAATCATCCATACCAGCAGCCAGACATTTCTCCCTGTCTCCCTGCATTGCATTGGCAGTCATGGCTACAATAGGGGTTTGTTTATTCTTGCCCGACATACGGATCTGTCCTGTTGCGGTATAACCATCCGTATTAGGCATATGACAGTCCATAAATATCAGGTCATATTGATGTGTCTTACATTGTTCAAAGGCTTGTGAGCCATCTTCAACAATTTCTGCCTGGTAGCCTAGTTTTTTAAGGATGCCTAAGGTAACTTTCTGGTTGACACGATTATCTTCGGCAACCAGTATTTTAAACTGGTGTTTAGAGGTGTCGGCTTCGTGTTCAAGCTTAGGCTGAGTAGGCTGTTCAGATAGATGAATCTTTTCCTGGTTTAGTTCAGTGACAATTGAGTCGAGTAAGATTGATGATCTGACTGGTTTAGTCAGAACGTGTTTTACACCAAGCTGTTTTGCCTGTTCCCGGTTTTCGTCATCATTCATGGACGAAAGGATAATCACAGGTGTATTTGCCAGTTTTTTATTGCTGCGAATTTCTTTTATAACACTAATGCCATCCATGCCTGGCATCATGCAGTCCAGTAAAACCAGATCGAATGCATTACCTGCATGACTAGCTATTTGAAGCTTGTTAATAGCATCTAAACCTGAATCACTCAGGGTTGTCGGGATATGCCAGCTATGGAGTAATTTTTCATAAATTGTCTGATTAACAGGATTGTCATCGACCACCAGCACATGAGTGCCGTGTAGGTCTATTTGCTTTTCCTTAGTCACCAGGGGCTTATCTGACTTGTTCAGTGTGAGTTCAAACCAGAAGGTACTGCCTTCGCCTTGTCTTGACGTGACACCTATGTTACCCCCCATTAATTCAACCAATTGCCGACATATCGACAGCCCAAGCCCGGTACCGCCAAAGCGACGCGTAGTCGAACCATCCGCCTGACTGAAAGATTCGAATATCCTTCGTTGTGCAGCTTCACTTATACCAATACCTGAATCAATAATTTCAAATTTCATTCGGGCTGTATTACCAGCATCACTAAGAACCTGTACTCGTGTAATGACCTGACCTTTACTGGTAAACTTGATGGCATTACCAAGCAAATTTAATAGTATCTGTCTTAGGCGAGTAGGATCACCCAGTACCATGCGAGGTATATCAGGAGGTAAATCAAAATTAATTTCGATGTGTTTGCTATGAGCGCGTTCAGCAAGCAGACTGCTGGTATCTTCAATAAGGAGTTGCAGATCAAAGTCGGTTTTTTCCAGTTCCAGCTTGCCAGCTTCAATCTTGGAAAAATCCAGTATGTCGTTAAGAATATTGAGTAAGAGTTCACCGGAATTAAGGGCGGTCTCCGCATATTCCTTTTGCTCTCTACTAAGATGGGTGCCACATAACAGATTTAACATGCCAAGCACCCCATTCATTGGGGTTCTGATTTCATGGCTCATATTGGCGAGGAATTCTGACTTACTTTTATTGGCAGCGATGGCCTTTTCTCGGGATTCATTCAGGCCGATCTCGGCCAGCTTCTGGAAGGTGATATCCTGGACTGTGCAGACAGCCCCGACAATTTGCTTACCTTCAAATAATGGTGTCATGCCGACAAAAACGTATTTAATAAACTCACAGGAATCAATCGTGGCCTCGATATTCTGAAAGGTCTGTCCATCTGTTAATACGGCATTGATGGCGTATTTAATAGATTCGTTATTGGATTCTGCAAGTAATCGGGTGAATGGCTTATCTAGTATGTCTGCAAGGTCAAGCCCGGTCATTTCAGTGGCGCGGGCATTGACCTGGGTGATTTTCTGGTAAACATCTGTGACAAATATAGAGTTAGAAGTGCTATCAAATATTTTTTCCATCAACTGCATATTATTTTGCAAATAGAGTTCTACCTGTTTTCGTTCTGTAGACTCTTCAAGTAGTTTTTTGTTGGACATTTCAAGCTCGAATGTTCGCTCTGAAATGCGTTCTTCCAGGTGTTCATGGGTGTCAGTTAATTCCCGAATCAGAGGGTTAATGACACTGCTGATAGCGATAGCACCAATAATAATCAGTATCAGTGAAAACACGATGTTCTCATACAGGCTACTGGCATAATATCCCATAAACTCATTGGTCGAGATTGAGGCAATCAAGGTCATGGACAGGGATGGAATATTCCCAAATGCATAGAGCCTGGCATGCTCTTCATTTTTCCTCTGCCAGTAGAGTGTAGTTATCTCCGTTGAGTTCTTGCTCGATTTTATGAAGTATTTAGCAAGCTCATCAATGCTCGTCTGATTCAGAACTGTAACACCACTGATATTCTTGCGTATGGTGCGTCGTTTGTTGTTACCTGGTGATGTGTCAATGAGTGTTAGATGCATTGATGTATATGAAAGTGGACTGTGTTGCCATGCATCAACGACCTGTGAGAGTGTTGCACCTTTGGCACCTTCACGATGTGCTTCCTGACTATGCTGGCTGTCAAATCTGCCTACTGCCTCAATCAATTGAGTATTGAATTTAATTAAGGATGTCAGTGCCTTCTGATCTTCCTTAATGGCCATTTGATAGGCCGTATTACTGGAGAAGCCGGTAATAATGACGGAAACACTGGTCAGTACAATAAGCACAATTGCCAGACGTCGTCTGGCAGAGATATTTGACAATTTTCCATGGTTAGCACTGGTCAGGGCGCCAAGCCCCATGATCAGGAAAGTTATAAGACTGACCCATCCAGTCAAGAGTTTTTCATCAATGATATTGTCCAGCTTAATTTGTCCAGGCCCAGTTGGTGTGAAGCTGGCACCTGACATACCAGTGTAATGCATTCCAGCGATTGCTAAGCCAAGTATTAACGATGCGATCAGCTTGATAATAAGTGAATCACTGATACGGAAGCGATCCTGATGAATGGCAAGCCATATTGCAATATATGAGGCAGAAATGGCGATAATAATTGAGAGTAGAACGATGCTGGAATTGTATTTAATCGTTGCCGGCATAATCATCGCATCCATACCGGTATAATGCATGAGTGAAATACCACAACCAATAAATATGGCTGAAACAATGAGTCGGATATGTGTGAATCTGGGTTTGCTTATAACCAATAATGCAAAACAGGCCGTGATGATGGCCACAATAATGGACAGGATGGATTGGTAGAAATCATAGGCAACCAGCATATTCATGTTGAAGGCAAGCATACCGATGAAATGCATTGACCAGATGCCAGTCCCCAGAGTCAACCCACCCATGGTAATCCAGAGTTTATGGGATGAGTCTTCAGCCCTGCGCAGGTGCTGTGTATGGCTCAGTGTGATGAATGAGGCAACTACAGCAATAAGGTAGGACAGGATTACCAGTTTAAGATCATAATTTCCCATCAAGTTTCATTTTCCACTACATAACTATCTATTAATTGTCGGCAGAAAGTGTTGTGAGTCCATTTGAAGCGAGCAGAATAATGTAGCAATGTGTTAAATCAGTCTGAATTGTTAAAAGCTGTAAATTCCAACAAGTTAAGAGTGTGATAAGTAACTAAATCACCATTTAAAGATTGGTATTTATAGAACTTAAAGAACTAAGCATTTTGTCCGTTATTCTTACTTATAAAGGATATCTTCATAAATAATCACTAAAAAACAGGGAAATATTCAGGCCATGTCAGACAGTACAATACTTGTTGTGGATGATGATCTGCACATGCTGGAATTGCTGGTGCTTCATGTTGAGGGTGCGGGTTATGCAGCGATTCGGGCTGAGAATGGGCTGGAGGCGATACAGATACTTGAAAAAGAAAATATTAAACTCGATGCCATTATCTCTGACGTGGAAATGCCTAAACTGGATGGTTATGAGTTGTGTAGTCAGGTGAGGGAACTGGATAAATTCAAGGAATTACCATTTGTTTTTGTTTCCGCAAAGACCAGCCTGGAAGAAAAGCTTAAGGGCTATGGGGTGGGTGGGGATGAATATATTTCCAAGCCTGTCGATGGTGAAGAGGTTGTGCTGAAGGTCAAGCATATTATTGACAATAAAATTATTCATCATGATATGGCTCAACAGATAATCGAGTCCCGAAATGCCGCGATGCAGGCAATGAACTATACCAGTAACCTTGGTCAGGTACTGCAGTTTATGCAGGTCACCTCTGAGGTGACAGAGTTTGATGCACTGGCTGATAAGTTATTTGCTGTGACAGAGTCTATGGGGCTGGTGGTCGTTGTACAGTTCCATACACCCGCTGGAATCATTAACTATAAGAAAAATGGAAGTGTAAGCCCGCTTGAAGCCAATGTTATCGAACTGGCCAGAAATAAGGGGCGGATTTTTGATTTTGAATCCAGAACAATTTTTAATGATAAGGATTTTTCATTACTGGTCCTCAACATGCCGGTGGAAGACAGTGAGAAATACGGCATGATGAAGGATGTTTTAGGTAGTCTTTGTGATGCCGTTGAGTCTCGGGTCAAATTTGTGTCATCAAATACCGTGTTACGAGAAAAGGATGCCACAATACATACAGTTAACAGTTCCTTGCAACATATTGATCGTGCCTATCATGATGTGCAGGAGGCAAGTATGATGGCGATAGATGAGATGATACAGCGTATGGAAGAAGCTATGTTTGGTTTTGGTTTATCTGAAAGTCAGGAAGACACAGTGCGCGGTATTGTCATGTATACCAGGAACAAGGCGGCGGAAGTGTTTGAGGATGGCAAGGAATTATATAAGGAGTTTGAGAAGATCCATAACGTACTACTTAATGGATCTAAATAGAAGGTTGGCATATTAAATGCCAATTATGGTGGTTGTGAAAATCAAGCCATAGGTATAAATTATCACTATGAGCATTGACTGGAATAAACACCAGGCCGCAATCTGGCGATCCCGAAAGGAATACCTTCGTCCTGTGCAGAATATCGACCCAATTTCACTTGATGATCTACTGGGTGTCGAACGACAGAAGCACTTACTCCTGGCTAATACAGAACGTTTTGTAAACAAGCAAAAAGCCAATAATGCCTTATTATGGGGTGCCAGGGGTACCGGAAAATCTTCGTTGATCAAGGCAATGTTTAATCAATTTTACAAGCAGGGCCTGCGTCTTGTGGAAGTGGACAAGGACGATTTGATATTTCTACCAGAAATTGTTGATGAAATACGAGATATCGAACATCGCTTTATTATCTATTGTGATGATCTTTCCTTCGAGGCCAATGAAACCCACTACAAGTCTCTCAAGAGCGTACTGGAAGGATCGATAGAGCTACCGCCAGATAATGTCCTGATCTATGCCTCATCCAATCGTCGCCACCTTGTTCCTGAATCCATGCAGGATAATCGAGATAGTGGCCTTGTTGAAGGTGAGTTGCACTATGCAGATGCCATTGAAGAAAAGATCTCGCTTTCCGACCGTTTTGGGCTGTGGTTGTCTTTTTATCCGCCTGGACAGGAGCAATATCTGGAAATGGTGGATCATTACTTTAAGGGATTCAAAGGCAGTCGTGATGAACTACATGCAGAGGCATTACGGTTTTCTCAGTCCAAGGGGGGCGCCAGAAGTGGGCGCACAGCAAAGCAGTTTTTTCAGTTCTATGTTGAATAAATCTATTTTGGTTTAAGTAATTCAAGCACGTCTGTAAAAGGCAGGGGTTTGTGAAAATAAAAACCCTGCACTAAGTCACAATTGAGATCCTGTAGTGCCTTCAACTGTTCTTCAGTTTCCACACCTTCTGCAATGATAGTGAGATCAATAGCATTGGCAAGGCTGACAATGGCATTGACGATATTCAGGCTGGTATGGTTCTCCAGCATGGAAATAACAAAACTGCGATCAATTTTCAGGGTATCAATGGGGAAGGTGTGCAGGTAGCTCAGACTGGAATAACCGGTTCCAAAATCATCGATAGCAATTCGAAAACCCTGTTCTTTGAATTTTTCCAGGATCACCATGGCTGTCTCAGGACTGTCCATCAAAATACTTTCAGTAATTTCAAATTTAATATTTTTTGGAGTCAAACCGTGCGTGTCAAGGCTTTTTGTTACTACGCTGAACAGGTCAGGGAAAATAAACTGTTTGGCAGACAGGTTGATACTGATAAAAAAATCCGGTTGTTCTTTTAGCAGGTCTGGATATTCATTAGAGAGGCGACTGAGTTGGCGGCAGGCCTCCTGGATAATCCAGTCCCCCATTTCTTTGATAAGACCGGTTTGCTCCGCCGTGGTAATAAATTCACCCGGAGGAACCATACCACGTTCAGGGTGGAACCAGCGGATCAGGGTCTCAAAACCTTCGACTCGCCCTGTAGTGGCTTTAACGATTGGCTGAAAGTAAAGCTCAAATTCATCATCGCGAAGGGCACGATTTAATTCATTTTCTGCCTTGACCAGGTAAACCGTTTCATTTCGTGCATCGAGAAACTTGTTATTGAATTTATCCTGGCTTAGCAGGTAGCCCGGTGTTACAACCTTATTGAGTAATAACTGGTTGGTCTTACGCAGGTTATACAGGATCGTATGCATGAAAAGGTTTACAAGCGGGTGCGCCTTATCAAAGGCCTTTTCAAACAGGGATCGATCAATGGCAATCACTTCGGTGGGTTCAAGCACGGTTATGGTGGCAGAGCGAGGTGTGTCATCGATCAGTGCCATTTCACCAAACAGGTCGCCAGTATCATACTGTGCCAGTACCAGCCTCTCACCTTTACGGGAAATGGACACCTCCACCTTACCGCGTTCTATTATATAGGCGGTACAGCCAGGGTCACCTTCATTAAAGATGGTGTCGCCGGTTTTAAAGGCAAGAGTGTATGAGGCAAGTGCTTTCATTGCTATCCAAGACTGTACGATTTGGCCCGGCTTTGACATGCGGGCATTATGCGCTCCCTTCGTAGTCGGTGCTGCTGACCACGTCTCCAGACCAGTGTGATCCGTGTTTTGTGTCGGCATGTTGGATGGTGAATTAAGGGTTTTTTTGAGTCATTTAGTGAAATAAAGGCTAAAGTAGCGGTAGAAAAGCTGATTTATTGTACTTAAACAGTAACTTAGTGTGGATAGCTATCAATCCAGTACATCACCATCCATATACAGCCAGCTATCCCACTCGTAACGGAAGCGACTGTTTTCATGTAGACGGTGGGCCTTGCCATTGATTTTATAACGGGCCACAAACTCAACTTCGCCGGTTTCATCCCCAGCTTTTCCTGCTGAGCAGTGGATGATTTTCAGGCCAATCCATTTTGTGTTCTCTTTGTCCAGTGAAAGAGTTGCGGGACGGGTTGATGGATGCCAGCTTTTTAGCAGATAAGTCTCGTCCTGAATAACATGGGCAGTGTATCGAGAGCGCATTAATTGTTCAGCCGTTGTGGCAGGGGTTGTACCGGTGATGCAGGGTTTACAACACTGATCAAATGTACATCCAGAACCACATGGGCAGGGGCTATTGCTTTTCATGGAATCCGTAATTCTGTAAAACGTTACTGACACAATGTTGTCAGTAGTCATGTTGTACACTGTATCGCGAAGGCTCACACTATAACAAACAATATTGACAGGGAGTAAACACACCATGCGCCGGGCTGATCGCCTCTTTGAAATTATCCAATGGCTACGATCACGCAGAGTCACCACCGCCCAGTGGTTGGCAGAAAAGCTGGAGGTGTCCGAGCGCACTATCTATCGCGATATTCAGGATCTGATGTCATCAGGCGTGCCTATCGAAGGGGAGGCTGGGGTGGGTTATGCCCTGAGGAAGGGCTTTGACTTACCACCCTTAATGTTTAATCGTGAGGAACTGGCGGCCCTCAGCCTGGGTGCACAAATTATCAGGAGCTGGGCCGATCCAAAGCTGGCCGATGCTGCCGAGCGAGTGTTAAGCAAGATCGAGGTAATCCTGCCCGACGAACTCAAAGACAAGATTGAAAATACCCGGCTCTATTCTCCCATGGTCCGTCTTAATCCCAAAGTGGCCAATGTGCTGGCCAGTTTACGTCTGGCTATCGATCAACAGAACAAGGTCAGCATTGATTATCAACGGGAAGATGGCCAAACATCCCATCGAACCGTCTGGCCTCTGGGCCTGTTTTTCTGGGGAACGGTGTGGACCTTGGGCTCATGGTGCGAATTACGTGAGAGTTTTCGCAACTTTAGACTGGATCGAATTCGCGACCTGACAACAACAGATGAAAATTACCCATTAATGGAAGGTCGTACCCTAAATGATCTGCTACGGGAGTGTAATAAGGAAGAAGGATATGAAACGATGTGAGTGGTGTGGTGAAGATCCCGTCTATGTAAAGTACCATGATAAGGTATGGGGTGTGCCGGTATTTAATGAACGTAAACTGTTTGAATTTTTAACCCTGGAAGGCGCGCAGGCAGGCCTTAGCTGGATTACGGTACTCAAAAAGCAGCCGCATTACAAAAAAGTTTTTGATAATTTTGATGTAAACAAAATTGTTCACTATAACAGTCGTAAGGTAGAAAGCCTGTTAAAAGACCCTGGCATTATTCGTAATCGACTCAAGGTGCAGTCTACTATTGGTAATGCCCGTGCCTGGCTTGAATTAAAAGAACAGAAAATTAAACCGGCTGAGTTCCTGTGGCAGTTTGTCGATGGTGAGACGAAACAGAATACCTGGCGCAGTCTTAAACATCTTCCGTCCACAACAAAAGAATCGGATGCCATGAGTAAAGAACTTAAGGCTCGAGGTTTCAAGTTTGTCGGCTCAACCATTTGTTATGCCTTTATGCAGGCGGTGGGTATGGTCAATGACCATACCACGGATTGTCACCGTCATTCTCAACTTAAGTAAAACAAGGAGGTCAATATGACCATGCTCGAAAAAGATCCCTCTATGCCCTGGTGTTCACCCATGCTGATTGTTAAGGACGTCGATGCCAGTGTAAAAAAATATGCCGCTGCGTTTGGTTTTGAACCCGGCGGTAGTATGAAAGACGAAGACGGTAGAACCAATTATGCCAATATGATGTATAAAGGCCAGACAGTCCTAATGATGATGCCTGAACAAAGCTGGGGCAGTCCGGCCGTTACACCAAATAGTAGTAATACACCAACACCTGTCACCCTGTATATCTATGTCGATAATGTTGATGAGCAATTTGAACAGGCCAAACAGGCGGGTATCACCGTACTATCACAACCTGAAGATATGATGTGGGGCGATCGTGTTACCCAGCTACAGGATGATGATGGCCATGTTTGGAGTGTAGCAACGCGAATTGCTGAGTATGAAACAGAACAGGAAGTGACAGCCTGATTTAGCGCCAGGGTATGGTGTGCCATGTCAATAATTAACAACTTGGGTACTCATACAAAAACAAAAGGGCGACCGAAGTCGCCCTTTCTTTTCATTAATGACTAAAGCTTAAAGTTCAAACTTTGGACATTTTTTCGGTACTGCAACACCCTTGATACGAACATACTTGGGCATACCATCTTTATAAGGTGGGTAATCTTCACCCTTGATCAATGGCTCCATGTAGTCGCGACAGGCTTTAGTAATACCGAAGCCATCTGGTGTGATGAAGTTATCAGGCATCATCTTCTCAACATTCGCTACCTTGGCAAGGTCGGCCATACCGACTTTCCATTTGAAAGGTTTGTTGGAAGTACGAACCACGGTTGGCATCACGGAGTTGTGACCTTTAACTGCAAAGTCTACAGCCGCTTTACCCATGGCATAGGCCATGTCGACATCGGTTTTAGAAGCGATGTGACGGGCAGCACGTTGCAAGTAGTCAGCCACGGCCCAGTGGTTTTTCAGGCCAAGCTTGGACTGAATCATGCCACTGATTACTGTGGCGGCACCACCGAGTTGGCTATGGCCAAAGGCATCTTTCAGACCGGTTTCGGCCAGGAAGCGACCGTCTGGGTAGTGAACACCTTCTGATACGACAACTGAACAGTAACCAAACTTCTCGACCTTTTCTTTAACATTGGCCAGGAACTTCTCTTCGTTGAATTCCACTTCAGGGAACAGGATGACAATTGGAATGTGTGTGTCATCGGTAGAGGCCAGGCCACCGGCCGCTGCAATCCAGCCAGCGTGACGACCCATGACTTCAACAATGAAGACCTTGGTTGAGGTCTTGGCCATGGAGCCTACGTCGAAAGAGGCTTCACGAGTCGATACGGCAACATACTTGGCAACAGAACCAAAGCCTGGGCAGTTGTCAGTGATCGGCAGATCGTTATCAACGGTCTTGGGTACGTGGATAGCCTGGATAGGGAAACCCATTTCCTTAGACAGCTGAGAAATCTTGTAACAGGTATCAGCTGAGTCACCACCACCGTTATAGAAGAAGTAACCGATATTGTGTGCCTTGAAGACTTCGATCAGGCGCTCGTATTCACGCTTGTTGGCTTCCAGTGATTTCAGTTTGAAACGGCAGGAACCAAAGGCACCCGATGGTGTATGACGCAGGGCAGAGATAGTCGCAGCGGATTCTTTGCTGGTATCGATCAGGTCTTCAGTCAGGGCGCCGATGATTCCGTTACGGCCAGCATAGACTTTACCGATTTTGTTGCTCTTACGAGCGGCTTCGATGACGCCCGCAGCAGAGGCATTAATGACCGCAGTTACACCACCAGACTGTGCATAGAAGGCATTTTTAGGTGGAACTTTAGGCTTGGATTTCTTTTTAGCCTTTTTCTTGGCTTTTTTCTTAGCAGGTTTCTTTTTAGCAACTTTCTTCTTCGCCTTTTTCTTGGCGACTTTCTTTTTGGATTTTTTCTTTGCTACTTTTTTCTTAGCAACTTTCTTCTTGGCTTTTTTCTTAGCGGCCATGAGTTTCGATCTCCTCGTTGTGATTTTAATTTAAAGGCGGTAGAGGCCAGAGGTACGGCTTATTTAATTGCCCCTTGTTTTTTCAATTCGTGGTCTGCCTGGACACGTAGGGTTGAGAGCAGGCAGTCACTCAAGTCATCGTAAAAATCTTTTCCAGTGCTAAATTGTTCTTCAGGGCCATAGAAAAACTGGCTGGCAAATTCACCCTCGCCAGTTTTGGCCAGTACGAAATGACAATCTTTATGTTCCCAGTAAACGGCCGGGCAGACATAGAGCTGTTCGTCATCTTTCGATGGCATTTCGATATCAACGTGTTCTGTTTCGACGGATTTGCCGTAACGTTCAGCCAGGGTGTCTTCAATGAGTTTGGCTTCGGATTCAGTAAAGTCAGGTGTCTTGCTCATGAATTTTTGAGTGCGATTAATTCAGGGTGGCTAAGTCTACTCGATCAGACGATAAATTGCATCGATCTGCAATCTAAACAATGCTGTTTTTCAGGGCAATGGGTTTATTTTTATACTGTAATAAACAGGGTTTTGTGTGAGTTAATCAGCTTTTTCGATGTATTGTTGGAGACGGGCCAGGCGTGCAGCCAGGCGTTCTACATAATTACGCACATCATTGACCTCGGTGATAAAGGAATCAACTTCTTCTTTGAACGGAACATCAAAGGACTCCTGTTGCAGGTATTCTGCACCATTTTGGCCAAGTGTCTGCAGGGTGTTCTGGCCCCATTGGTTAAAATTTCGTACCAGCTCACCCAGTTTGTGGGCGATAACATCACCGGTGTAAGTGGAGAGTACCTCTTCCCAATCCACATCCAGCTCATCGAGGATACGCTTGAAGTCCTGACCCAGTTTGATGTCTCCGCTAATGGTGACGTCACCACGGAACAGCACCCGGTTGGGATTATGGCTCAGCGACAGCTTGGCAAAGGATATCGGTGTACCGGCCAGAGTGGCGTCGGGCTCTCCTTCAAAATGGCTTTGTATCATCAGGCCCCGATGGTCGGGGAGTAAATAGAGCGTCTGGTTCAGGCCGTGCAGTTCCACGGCAATAACTTTGCCCTGTAGTTTGGCCAGTTTCGCCAGGCTATCGGGTGAGAGCTTCAGGTACTGGTTGGCGGCGGTTTCCAGCACGGCGGTAAAGGCGGCATTGAATTCAGGCAGCATGGCTATTGCACCTCATCCATCAGATCGTACAGGGATTGTTCCGCATAATCATGGGGCGTGTAAAGCACCAGAGTTTTGGCCATTTTGTCGTGAAAACCCTGTTTCTTTTTGTCCCAGCCAATCCAGAAAAAGCCAAGGTTCAGGGGCAGGCTGGAGGCGAAATAACAGGCCAGGCGGGTCATGGCCTTTAGGTTGTTCGGTGGGTGTAGGGTGTTCGTATCCACTATCCTGCAGGACATGAGCAGTTTACCGGGGGTAGCGCCCATGGTTTGCCAGCAGATAATGATCCCCACAACAGGCAGGATGCGGGCCAGGATCAGGTCCCATGCGCCATAGATGCTGAGGATATCAAAGCTGGTAAACAGCCATTTGAAATAGCCATGGCCATAGATAATGAAAAGCAGGGGGGCGGTGAGGGTCAATACCAACGCACCATCCAGGATCACGGCGGCAAGGCGTCGCCAGAATCCGGCATATTGTAAGCGGGGGTGTGAGTCAGCCTGTTTTGCTGGTTCGACTACCGGACTGGTGGATTTGCCCCAGTGCAGGAAGCCCGGCAGGGTAGAGGGTGTTGTGTTCACAACTTATAGCCACGATGTAACGCGACAATACCCCCGGTCAGATTGAAGTATTCACAGCGCTCAAAACCGGCATCCGCCATCATACCCTTGAGGGTCTCCTGATCCGGGTGCATGCGAATGGACTCGGCCAGGTACTGATAGCTCTCAGCATCGTTGGCGATGAGCTTGCCCATCAACGGCAGCAGCTTGAAAGAATAGGTATCGTAGATTGGGCTGAGCATCTTGTCTGGCTTGGAAAACTCCAGCACCAGCAAAGGGCTGCCCGGTTTCAGGACTCGATACATGGAACGCAGAGCCTTGTCCTTATCGGTGACATTGCGCAGGCCAAAGGCGATGGTGATGGCATTGAAATAGTTATCGGGGAAGGGCAGGCATTCGGCATTGGCCTGCACATATTCCACGTTACCAGCTATGCCTCGGTCTACCAGGCGTTCACGACCCACCCTGAGCATGGAATCATTGATGTCCGACAGGATGACCTGACCCGTAGGGCCGACAATGCGGGAGAATTTAGCAGTGAGATCTCCTGTTCCGCCAGCCAGGTCCAGCACCCGGTTACCGGTCCGTACACCACTTTGCTCAATGGTGAAACGTTTCCAGAGGCGGTGGATGCCGAGCGACATCAGGTCGTTCATTACATCATATTTCTGTGCCACCGAGTGGAATACACCGGCGACCTTCTTTTGCTTCTCTTCCCAGGGGACGTCTTTGAAGCCGAAATGGGTAGTTTTGTCTGTCATGGGGGGTATTGTAGCGCCCATGATGGGCGCTGCCCAGCATGTAATAAAGGAGGGGCGGGTTCTAGCCGCCCCAGTAGATTATTGGCTTATTGACTCTTTTTGATGGGAAACCAGAAGGGTTTGCTCAACATGCAATACATCCAGAAAACGGCGGCATACAGCAGGCCACCGATAGCAATTCGGTTGTACATGGCGACTTCAGCTTTGGATTCACTAAGCGAACTGAAATCACCAGTGGCGATCATGAAAAAGCCCGTTAAAAAGGCTGTAAGGCCCAGTAAAATATTGAGTCGTAGAATACGTCTGCGTTTCAGCGCCTTATCGGGGGGAAGTAACTTCATATAATGCTCCAGTCAAAACATCGATTTATGACAAAGCATAGAAGAATTTATATTAGAGTCTATTGATATAGATCAAGTCCAGATAAATTAGAAAAATTGGGGTTTTAAAGCCATGGGGAAGAGGAGAACCCAGGGAACGGCTAGTCTCCCCGGATGTTGGCAGTAGGCTAGTCGTGCTGCCTTGACAGAGGAGGATTATTTACAGGTTTTTACCCACTTCGAGTTTGGTCCATTTGACAACTTCATTGCCACTGTCATTGATACGCGAATAGGTGCCGTCACCATTGTCCTTGATGCTGGCACAGCGGTCCTTACCCTTCCAGAAGAGGCAGTGTTTATTGCCATCAAAGCGATACGTGGTTTTGACGATTTCACCGTTACGTTTTTTCCGAAAGGCGGTTTTACCATCTTTGTCAAAATAGATACTGAATTCAAAATCCTTTTTAAGGTGCTTGGCTCGAACCGTTTTGTTGATCACCAGACTGGCCAGCTTGTCACCAGTGACAAAGTCACCGGCATGGGCCTGGGTAAACATGGTGATTCCAGACAGCATGATGAAAATTGTGATAAGTCTGTGCTTGTAGCGCATGATTGTCTCCGTGTCGTTAGTCTAATGTTATGGCAGAGCTCAAAGTCTGAGCGGACAATAAATCTGGAAAAAAACAAACAACTTTAATTGGTTTATTAAACTGAAAAATTCTACCGGTAAAGCTTGTAGAAGTAATCACCCAAACGGGTGAAACAAATCTGAAGTGGCAACAAATATAGAGTTATGAAATGAGAGTTTTTGATAAGTTGAGGTGTCGGGCTGGCAGGAGAAACCTGCCAGCCGGTTTATGGCAGTAATATTGAAGCTTAATGTTTGGGTTCAGGCCGTTCATGGCCAGCAGCCTTTAATTTATCCAGATACTCTGGCCAGAGTGTGTTGTGCTCTTTGCCAAGCATATAGAGATGTTCCCAGGAATAGATGCCTGTATCGTGGTTATCATCAAAGAAGATCTGGATGGCATAAGTGCCGACCTGTTCGATCTTTTCTATGTTCACATCCTGCTTACCAATCTGCAGCACTTCCTGACCGGGACCGTGGCCCTGGACTTCGGCAGAAGGGGAATAGACGCGCAGGTACTCAACAGGTAGCTGGAAGCGTTCACCATCATTGAAGGCAACCTCTAATACATGAGAGGCCTGATGTAATGTAATTTCAGTCGGTTTTGGTTTGTCTGACATGGTTAAATTCCTCAGTCATTTTTTCACCACGAAGTCTTAAAGACACAATGGATAAGAATAATGTTTCCCCCTCCTTGCAGGAGGGGGCCAGGGGGTGGTGATAAATAAATTGGGTTTAGTCTGATATCGATCACCCCATCCTGATCCTCCCCTACAAGGGTAGGGAAAGTCATTTCATTTTCTGTAGTAGCTGTACGTGTTCGCGGTTCAAATTTTTTACAAAATATATCTACTCAAATCTTCGTTCTCGACCAGACTGCCTACATTCTCATCGACATAGCTGGCGTCGATGGTCACGCTGTCCCCGGCATGATCCGATGCGGTAAATGAAATCTCTTCCAGTAATCTTTCCAGTACCGTATGCAAACGACGGGCACCGATATTTTCAGTCCGTTCATTCACCTGCCAGGCCACTTCGGCCAGGCGTTTTATGCCGTCATCGGTGAATGTCAGTGTGACATCTTCGGTGGATAACAGGGCACAATACTGTTCTGTTAAAGAGGCGTTGGGCTCAGTAAGGATGCGGACAAAATCTTCAGTGGTCAGCGCCTTCAGTTCAACACGAATGGGAAAGCGACCCTGCAATTCGGGAATCAGGTCAGAGGGTTTTGATAAATGGAATGCACCGGAGGCGATAAACAGGATGTGATCAGTTTTGACCTGGCCATACTTGGTGGAGACCGTTGAACCTTCCACTAATGGTAACAGGTCACGTTGCACTCCTTCACGTGAAACATCGGCACCGCCACTGGTTTGTTCAGCGCGTTTGCAGATCTTATCCATTTCGTCGAGGAAAACGATGCCGTTCTGTTCGACATTTTCCAGTGCCTTTTCTTTCAGATCTTCTTCGTTTATCAGGCGGGCGGCTTCTTCATCGGTCAGTAATTTTCGCGCCTGATGAATTGGTAGCTTGCGAGTCTTTTTCTTACCACCACCGAGATTCTGAAACATTCCCTGTAACTGGCTGGTCATTTCTTCCATGCCAGGCGGGGCCATGATCTCTACGCCCACACTGGGCGCACTGACTTCGATCTCAATTTCTTTGTCATCCAGATCGCCCTCACGCAGTTTCTTGCGAAACTTTTGCCGCGTGGCGTTTTCCTTTTCGGTTTCCTGTTCGGGTTCTTCGTCGGGGCTAAATCCAAAACGGACATCTCGTGCAGACGGTAACAGGATATTGAGAATGCGTTCCTCGGCGGCATCCTCTGCACGGTGTTGTACCTTGGTCATGGCCTGTTCGCGGGTCAGTTTGATGGCCGATTCCATCAGGTCGCGGATGATGGATTCCACATCTCGACCGATATAACCCACTTCGGTAAACTTGGTGGCTTCAATCTTTATAAAGGGTGCATTGGCCAGCTTGGCCAGGCGGCGTGCGATCTCGGTCTTACCGACACCGGTCGGTCCGATCATCAGGATATTCTTGGGGGTGATTTCGGCGCGCAGCTCTTCTTCGACGTGGGCACGGCGCCAGCGATTGCGCAGGGCAATGGCCACGGCGCGCTTGGCCTCATCCTGGCCAATAATATGATTGTCCAGTTCCTGGACGATCTCCCGGGGAGTCATGGTCGACATGAATTAGATTTCCAGTTCTTCGATAACAATATTGTGATTGGTATAGATGCAGATGTCGCCGGCGATATTCAAGGCCTTCTCGACAATTGTTTTGGCATCTAAGTCAGTATTTTCCACCAGGGCGCGTGCCGAGGCCTGGGCAAAGGGTCCGCCGGAACCGATGGCGATGATGCCCTGCTCGGGCTCGATGACATCACCGTTGCCAGAAATAATGAGTGAGGCCTCACTATCGGCCACGGCCAGCAGGGCTTCCAGGCGGCGCAGCGCACGGTCGGTACGCCAGTCCTTGGCCATTTCCACTGCGGCGCGAACCAACTGGCCGGAGTGTTTTTCCAGCTTGGCTTCGAAATATTCAAACAGGGTAAAGGCGTCGGCGGTGCCGCCAGCAAATCCGGCGATGACCTTATCTTTATATAAGCGTCGTACCTTACGGGCATTGCCCTTCATGACTGTATTGCCCATAGTGACCTGGCCATCGGCTCCGATGACCACTTTATTCTTGTCTCTGACCGAAAGGACGGTCGTGCCGCGATACTGTTCCACACCCTGCTCCATATATATAAGAGGTGGCTGATTGTACACCAGCCGAGCGGGGATAGAAAAAACCTTGATATTAACCACGGGAAACAAGGGGATGAACCACGAACACTTGTTTAGCAGACGGACGTAGCCTGGTGAATGCCAGACCAGCGATGGTCTGGCTGACCTGTCTCGGAGCCACGAAAGTTGCGCCATGGATGGCGAGTCCTGCAATGGGAATATCGTCGTACTTAAACAAAATCCCCCGTCCATTTTCAGTTTGATTTCAGCTTCACTTGTTAGGCTTTATTCAGAGAAAGCTTTATTGGAGGTCAATATGAGTGAGCTGAATAAACTGAAGGTCTGGGATCCACTGGTGCGCGTATTTCACTGGACCCTGGTGCTGGCATTTTTTGTGGCTTTTATTACTGAAGAAGATTTCCTTGATATCCATGTCTTTGCCGGTTATCTGATCCTGTTGCTATTGGTCATTCGTGTTGTCTGGGGTTTTGTTGGAACACACTATGCGCGATTCAGTGAGTTCGTTTATCGACCCACAGTGGTGATGCAATTTGTTAAAGATACCCTGGCGTTAAAAGCAAAACGGTACATCGGCCACAATCCGGCAGGCGGCGCCATGATTATTGCCCTGATGGTGAGTTTAGTTATCACGGGTTTCACTGGCCTGCTGGTTTATGCTGCGGCCGAACATGCGGGGCCATTGGTAGGCTGGTTTACCTCAAAAGGTGGTTTCTGGGCAGAGGCCTGGGAGGAGGTGCATGAGTTCTTTGCCAATTTCACCATGTTCCTTGTTGTCGTTCATGTGATCGGCGTATTACTGGAAAGCCTTGTTCATGGTGAAAACCTGGTCACTGCCATGATTACCGGATTTAAATCCAGGCACAGTCGTTCAGACTAATTGGAGGTCACGATGAAACGCATTTCATTTTTATTTAGCTGTCTGTACCTGGGCGCAACAGCGGTGCAGGCAGAGTCTGTGGCCGTGACGAGATTGCTGAAAACATATAAGTCACAAGGTGCAACAACTGCCAGTCGTGATCAGGGCAAAATAATGTGGCAGAAACAGTACTCTGGCAAATCACCTTTTAATACGCGCAGTTGCGCAAGCTGTCATGAGACTGATCTGAAACAGTCAGGTAAACACGTAAAGACAAAAAAAGTGATTAAGCCAATGGCACCGTCAGTTAACCCTGAGCGACTAACTGACATCAAGGAGATTGAAAAGTGGTTCCGGCGTAATTGTAAATGGACCCTTGGACGAGAATGTAGTCCAGCCGAAAAAGCCAGTTTACTGACTTATATCTCGCAGCAATAAAAGAGGAGATTAGTTATGAAAAAGTTATCTGCAATAACAATGGTTCTATTGGTCGGAATCTTTGGCATTAACACTGCATGCAGTGATGATGACTGGGAAGACCGTATTCGGTATTCAACAGGCGTAAAACTGCTGGAAAATCCTGTGTACAAAAAAGAGTGCGGTGATTGTCACATGGCATATCATCCTGGTCTGTTACCGGCAGCATCATGGCAAAAGCTGATGGCAGGCCTTGAGGATCACTTCGATGACAATGCCGAGCTGGATAAAGAGTTAGCCCAGCAGATCACACAGTTTCTGCTTGATAACAGTGCCGATAAATCAGATTACAGGCGTTCACGTCATTTCCGGAATATGGCCAGAGAAAAAGTTGTTATACGTATTACGGAGTTGCCCTATTTCATTCATGAGCATGATGAAATACCCGCTCGATTGGTGAGTGGAAATAAGGAAGTAAACAGTTTCAGTCACTGTAATGCCTGCCATAAAAAGGCGGAGCAGGCGTCATTTCGGGAACATGATATATTTATACCAGGTTATGGCAAATGGGATGATTAAAGAGTTATTGCAAATGGCCAGCGCGTTTATAACAAAGCTGAAAACAATGACGGCCATTTTGGTAATGGCCATGCTAACCCCTATGAGCTTGGCCGAGAAAGATCATGACACCGCGCAGCGCTTACGGGAGTCAGGTGACATTCTGCCACTGGAAAAAATTCTAGCCAGCATACGCACCGACTATCCTGGCAAGGTGCTTGAAGTGGAGCTGGAAAGAAAATCCGGTCGCATGGTCTACGAGATCGAGATTCTTTCGAAACAAGGCATTGTGTATGAGCTATATGTCGATGCCGCCACGGCAAAAATACTGAAGTCAAAAATAGACGATTAAGATGCGACTCTTATTAGCTGAAGATGACAGGGAACTAGCGTCATTACTAAAAAGGGACTTACAGTCAGCCGGCTATGCGGTGGATATTGCAGATAACGGTATCAGTGCCGAAGTGCTTGGTAATGAAGCTATCTATGATGTTGCCGTGCTTGATCTTGGCTTGCCCGAACGTAACGGCATGGAGGTACTGAATAACTGGCGCAAGAAAGGTAACACTTTACCGGTCATTATTCTCACTGCACGAAACGCCTGGTATGAGCGAGTCGAAGGTTTTAAGACCGGTGCAGATGATTACCTTGGTAAACCCTTTCATACAGAAGAATTGCTGGCGCGTATTGCTGCACTTGTGCATCGTTCACATAAACAGGCTGGTGGTAAGCTGAATGTCGCAGGCCTGGAACTGGACGAAGACCGGCAGGAACTACAAACTGCTGATGGAATTATTCACAAGCTAACGGGTACAGAGTATCGCTTATTACGCTACATGCTATTACATCCGGGGCGAATCATGTCAAAGTCAGAATTGACCGAGCATATTTATGAATTCGATGCAGATAAGGACAGTAATGTGATTGAGGTTTATATCCGCCGTTTGCGTCAGTTGCTTGGCAAGGAACGTATCGAGACCCGTCGTGGCCAGGGATACGTTTTCAGGGAGAGCTAATGCATTCATTACAGAACAGGTTGGGTTCGGGTTTAATCATCAGTCTGCTGCTTGCATTTAGTGCATTATGGTTTGTCGTCAGTGAAGGTGTGCAGTTTCTCGCAGAGGAATATATCGCCTCGCGCCTGCAACATGATGCCGAAAGTCTGTTAAGTCAGCTTAAACAGGATAAATCGGGTGTTTTGAAACTCTCAGACAGCCAGATTGATTCAGTTTATACAAAACCCTTCTCAGGACATTACTACCAAATTAATATTGAAAAGCAGATTATTAAATCTCGCTCCCTGTGGGACAGTCTGTTGCAGGCTGTGTCAGTTGAGACAGGTCAGCAATTAAGAAGCTACCATGCCGGCCCCAATCAGCAACAGTTATTGGTCATGCATTATGGGTTCGAGAAACAGGGCAAAACAATCCAGATACATATTGCTGAGGATTTAAATCCAGTCACAGCAAGTATTCGAGAGTTTAACATCCGATTTGCGATCACCGCTCTGTTAATGCTAATGGTGCTGGTTATTGTGCAGATGTTTATCATGCGACGTAGCCTGAAAACACTCAGGATAATTCGTGATGAGCTGAGCCAGTTACAGGAAGGAAAAATATCTCAGCTGAGTCGCTGCCCCTTAATAGAATTGCATCCGTTGGTTGATGAAATTAATCATATGCTCACTAATATGTCGCAGCGCTTACGACGTTCACGGGGATCCTTGGGTGATCTGGCTCACTCAATAAAGCGACCGTTGACAGTCATTCAACAACACATTGAACAGGCCGAAAATGTGCCGGTTGAACTGCGCAATAGTATGCTGGAACAGTTAAGTGACATTAACCAGTTAACCGAGCGAACTCTCAAACGGGCCAGCCTGGCGGGTGATCAACATGGTGTAACACGCTTTTCATTTAGTACGGACGTTGATGCCTTGATAAAGACGCTTGAGCTGATGTACAGCACGAGTAATGTTCACATTGATCAAAAAGTCGATAGTGATATTTCCTACCATATTGACCGGCAGGATATGCTCGAATTGCTGGGTAACCTTTTGGATAACGCATGCAAATGGGCAAACAGCAGGGTGATGCTTTCCATTTCACAGAATGGGGCATTAAACATTTGTGTCGAAGACGATGGACCAGGAATTGATCAAACAGACAAGGAACAACTTGCAAAGCGTGGCTCAAGGCTGGATGAAAGCAAACCAGGCTACGGGCTTGGACTTGGCATCGCCACCGATATTGTCGAAGAGTATGGCGGTACCATTCATTACTCGCGCTCACAAGAGCTAGGTGGTTTTAAAGTAGACATTTCACTGTCTGAAACTCGTTAAATATATGTTAACGAAGTGGGAGTGAAGCAAGACCATTAGTTCAGTTACAAATAGCAGCTTAGTGAACGACCGACTAATGGATAGTGACTCCACAACTTAATATTGCAGGAATTTCCACCAGTACCCCAAGGTAAAACCTTACGAAGCGATACTCGGCGGATGTTGGTTTTTACTCTCTCGATATCGAAAATAAGCCGTTGCACCTGCCGCCGTTAAAATACACCACACAGCAAATAATGCACCGGGCAGGGCGGTCTCCGGGGTGTCTTTGAAGTGGGCCAGTGCCAGTACCACCCCCATACCAGCATTCTGCATACCGATTTCAATGGCCAGGGTCAGACGATGTTTGTGGTCAAAGCCATAGAGCTTAGCGGCAAACCAGCCTCCGAGATAACCCAGGGCATTTAGTGCTACTACCATGATAAAGATGTCCATACCCACCTGGCTGATGCGTGACTGGTTGGCGGCTACGGCGTAGGAACAGATGATAATGATGGCCGTGGCGGCAACAGCGGGGGCGATCTCCTTAGCTGCCTCCAGCCCCGTTTTAAGCTGGCGACGCAATAGCATACCGAGTGTCAGTGGTAATACCACGGTAAGTAAAATCGTCTGCATCATTCCCCAGAATGGAATGGGGAGTAAGTGCCCGCCTAAGGTCTCAACCATAGTTGGTGTGATCAAGGGTGAAAGAAAAGTCGCGACTGTGGTCATGGCAATAGAGAAGGCCATCGCCCCACCAGCGAGATAAACAATCACATTACTGGCCATGGCACCGGGTGCAGAGCCGACGATGATAAAACCCAGCGCCAGCGCAGGTGGCAGGTCAGTAAATTTGACCAATAGAAAGGCCATGGTTGGCATCAGCAAAAACTGTGTTAACACACCAAGGCCGATCCGCTTTGGATGTTGCAGAGTATCCGAGAGTTCTTTGGGTTCCAGTACCACGCCCAGGGCAAACATGGTGGCGGCGAACATCCATTTAAAAACACTACCAAAAATCAAAAACCATTCAGGTTTGAAATAGGCCAGGATGGCACCGATTAAGGTGAGCGGTGCCAGGCCATTGGCAATGAGCCGAAAAATAAACATCAGGGTATTTTACGTTCACGCTGGATAAAAGCAAAACATAAATTAATCCAATCACAGCTTTGCGGTGTCTCAGGTTTACCAGGCTATATTGTGGCCAGGTTTTAGAGATAGGGGCGGATTTTTTTAGTAAAAAAGTTTTTGGGGAAAAGAATGAAACATAAGACTTTATTTATATTGCCATTTTTGTGTGTATTAATATGGGGGGAGTTGGCGCTTGCACAAGATGATTCTTTAATAAGGGCACGTGCCACATTGGGTTGGTCATCATATGAGCTTACTTTGACTGGTAGAGGCTCTAATTCACCGGATGCCAAGAGTGATTATCCAACAGTTGGTGGTGGTTTGTCTTATGCCAAGGATAAATTCTATATAGATACTACCTACGCAGTAAGCCTGGATGCTAGACATGACTGGGAAGGATATGAAGGTAAATTTAAACGGGAAGATACTACGTTTACGGTAGGTTACCTTCTGGAAAACAATTGGTCGGCATTTGCTGGTTATAAATGGGGTAAGTCCAAATTTAGTCAGGATAACCTTCCTGGCTATTCGTTAAGTTTTGAAGTATTTGGTTGGTATGTTGGTGGTAGCAAAGTTATACCGATGCAACAGAAAGGAAGTTTAGTGTTGAGTGTCGCGGTCGCTTCAATGAAAGGTGAAATATATGATACGGATACTCTGGATGATACAGGTGAAGCAGTTGGTACCAGTTACTCAATTGGATACAGCTTACCGTTACAGAAAAAATCAGGCCTTCAGTTTCGCAGTTATTACCAGAAATATAAATACAGTAAGTTTGCAACGGTGGTGGATATTGAAGAAGACATTTTTGGACTGGATGCGAGTTTTTATCTAAATTTCTAGTGGATAAGATTTTGTGCGTATGAATGGGTACTTAAACAGGAATAACGGATAATGGTTGAACTGCCAGGATATGTAATGATTCACGAGTTAGGTCGAGGGGGAATGGCTCATGTCTATTTAGCGCTCCATAAGGGCCTGGATCGTAAAGTGGCAATTAAGGTCATGTACCCTAACCTTGCTACAGATAGTTCGTTTAGTAAACGGTTTATCCGCGAAGCCAGGATTCTGGCCAGCCTGAATCATCGAAATATTATTACAGTCTTTGATGTGGGGGTACATAATGGGCATCACTACATTGCAATGGAATACCTTCCTGGTAATCGTTTACATGGAAAAATCAAAAACGGGTTTAACCCACAGGAGGCACTCTCGATTGTAAAACAGATTGCAGTGGGGCTTGATGTTGCCCATAAGAATGGTTTTATTCACCGAGACATAAAACCTGGAAATATTCTGTTCCGAGGTGATGGGGCGGCAGTAATTACCGATTTTGGTGTCGCTCGGTGTGAAGATGTAGAGACCAAAATGACCCAGACAGGAACAGTCATTGGGACCCCTCGTTATATGAGTCCAGAGCAGGCCCAGGGTAGTGAGCTGAAGCCATGTTCAGATATATATAGTTTAGGCGTTGTGTTTTATGAAATGCTGACAGGAAAGGTTCCTTATCGAGCTGATTCAACAGTGGGGCTAATGTATAAGCATGTTCATGAACCTGTCCCAAATCTTCCTCCTAGTTATCAGACATATCAGGCATTGCTCAATAAACTAATGGCAAAGAATCATACCGAACGATTTCAAAATGGTTCTGAGATCATTAATGCGATTGAAAATATACAGGATGAACAACCACATGCTACAGTGACAACCCGGATAAAGCCACAGGCCTCTATACGTAAGTTAAAGGTTTTAGATAAGGTTAAAACCAGTATTAAAGTAATTAATTTTGACAGGGTACGACATTTTCTGGTTTCAAGACCTTTAACTATTGGTGGGGTTGTAGTGCTATTATTTACACTCGGTATGACAATTCTAAGCAACTATAAACAGCATGCTGAGGAATTTGTAGATACTCAGAGACAAACAAAAGCAGAACCACCAGTCAGTTTATTAGCGCAGGAGCCACAGACGAATAATAAATTGAGTGAAGAGGCTCTGGCACTTGCAGCAGTTTCTCAGCATGTAAATTATGATGACCAGGAAGAAATAAAGATTGCGAAGGAAACTGAGGGTAAGATAGCTATAGATAAGACTGCAAAGGGTAAGGAGGCTGAGAATAAAGAACAGCTTAAGCAGGAAGCCAGTAAGGCCTTGCAGCTGGAAACTGCAATACGGATTAAGCAACAGCAGCAGAATGAACAAAAGAAAATAAGGACGCTCATTTCCCAGGCAGAGAAAGATTTAAAAAGCAACCGATTAAAAGAGGCTTATCGACACTATAGTAAAGTACTGAAGCTGGAGAGCAAGAATGATATGGCACGTCAAGGTATAAAACAGGTTTCAGGAAAGTATCTTGATCTGGCAATAAGTAATGCCAATCAGGCCCGCTTTAAAAAAGCAGATTATTATTTTGGCCAGGGTAAGTCCATTATGCCGGGTCATCCGAAACTGGCAGTGACCAGAAAACAGATAATTCATTTAAGACAAAACCATAAGCTGGCAGAGGAAAAGAAGTCCACAAAATTTCAGCCAGAGCCTGTCGAATCAGACACTACTCCACAAGTGTTCGGTGGGTTTTAGTTGCTTAATTAATATTATTTATCTAACTGATAGGTAGCCAGGGTCCAGAAATCTTTTCCTGTTTTAGCAGGGCCAGACCAATTTTGAACCAGTAGTTCTTTGGCAATAAAGTAATTCATGAAGCCATGCCCAACCAGCAGTACTCTGGAGTGCTCCTCTGCCAGGCTGACTAGTTTAGATGTAGCGGTTTTGGCGCGCTGTTTTGCCATAGCGAGCGACTCACCATTTTTTGCAAACCCAAAAATAGACATGACGCGAAACAATACGCTCCACTTACTAATCGACATTCGTAATGCACCTTTATCATAATAGGGCATGGCGACTTCTCTGAAAATTGGGTCAGTTATGTGGATCTTATTTATTCCCAGGGCATGTGCAGATTCAATGGATCGTAAAAGATCACTGCAGACAATATAATGATGTTGTAATGCAAACTGTTTGAGTTGACTTGGTGGTGTTTCCTGAATCCCAGACTGGTTGTATTTCTCAACAATATCACCAAATTCACCAGCAGATGGAGCTCCTTTAAGTTCGTAGCTTGGTCTGCCATGGCGTAACAGGGTGATTTCAGGCATTGGATATTGATCTGAATATAATTAATGGTTTTGAGTATTTTCAATAACCCAATGGATTCTGTCTAGTCTTCGACTGATAGAAATTTAATTTATGATTTGTAGTTTTATATTAGTGTGGTTAATAGTTGAACAAAATTGATGTCAGAAATATTTACATATTTAGCATTTATTAAATCATTTCTTTTTCTGTCTAGATATAACCTATTGTATTTGAGTCGTTTATATATTTGGCATATTAAATGCTAAATGTCTTGTCATTACAATTAATCACAAAATTAGGCAATAACAGGAGGTGGCTTATGTCTGTTGGTTTTAAAAAAATAATTCTATCTGCATTCAGCTTTTTTATCTGCTCTACAGTTGTTGCGGTGCCCGTTAACCTTTATGTGGATTCTGCACCCAATATCTATGGTTCACCAGATTACCCGGCCTGGGAATCAACGACATACAGCTCAGCAGCTGATGGCAGCTTTACTAATATGGCCAATAGCAGTAATGCTGCCAATGCCGGGACAACTAATTTCGAAATGGATGATATGGTGGTATACAGCTTTGGTGATCTGGGTAAGCGCCTGCATTTTCTGTATTGGTTGCCTGGTGAAACAGTAGCGGGTCTCAGTGGCCGGTTTGAGGTAAGTCTTCAATATGATTGGGATGGAACTACCTATGATGGTTACCTGGGTTACTATGGAACCAGCTGGATTACGCCATTGAACTGGCAGGACTATGATAGTGACGGTGACGGTTTATCCGATGGTGTGATGGGCAGTTCAGGTTGGGCTTGGTGGGGCGCGTATGGTGACAACACCCAGGCAGCACTTGATGCCGATATTGCAAGCTGGAACCAGTATCAGGGAAATATGTATTTCAGAGCCAGATTAGATAATGAGATTTATAATCTAACTGCCTATCACAGCGTCCCTGAGCCTAGCATATTGTTTCTGTTTGTTATGGGTTTGATAGTGTTGTCAGTTACTGCAAGTCATAAAAGCAGAAAAAATAGAATCAGAAAACTATAAAGCCTATTCTTCACAGAGAAAATCTTCTGTCTGAGGGATGGTGAATACTTTTTCCAGAAATTGTTCTGGCAAGGCGGTCAGTTTTCGTTTGGCAAGGTCCATCCATGCACCATCCACGGTGACTGTGGCAGCCAGTTTACCATCGGGCTTTGTAAAACTATGTACAAACGTCCAGCGTGAACCGTCGGGCCTGGTTTTTTGTAAGCGGGCATCGACGGTAATCACGTCTCCCATATTGAGTTCACGATAAAAGATCGTCTCTTCTCGAAACAGTACCGGCCCAAAATTATGTTTGGCCATGGTGACCAGATCCATGTCGATGGCCTTTAACAGTTTAACTCGCAGATGGGCAGCATAATCATTATAGGCGGAGTGGCGCATGTGGCGATTGGCATCTACATCGGCCCAGCGCACCTCAAACTGCATTGAAAAATTATCCATTGAGATTTTTCTCCACTGTGGCCATAACCTGGTCTGGTGGAATAATGCCGTCACGCCGACTATAGATAACACCTTTCGAGGTTCCTTCAGCAACAACACGATCACCAACCAGAAATTCATGCACCATATCAAAGGCGCGGTCATCCCAGCCGGTTACCTTCATGGTGACTTTATATTTTTGAAAGGGCTTGAGTGCCTTTTTATAGGTCATGGTATGTTCGGTAATAATGGGCATCCATTTTTGTTTCATCATAGTTCTGGCAAGTCCTGATCGTATAAACATATCGACACGATTGAGATCGCATATTGTGAGATAGCGACCATTGTTCATGTGCATATTAATGTCCAGGTCATTAGGTAAAACTATCATGCTTAATTCATTAAATGGCTTGATATGTGGTAGCCGTGGCTTAAATAGTGATGTGATAAGTAGCCATAGCATTCTGAATATAAGACTCATATTTACTCCATTACTTCAAAATTATACGCACAAATATTTCACACCAGAGCGTGATCAGTATAATGACATTATAGATAAATATCTGTTTTCGTTTGAGTAGCTTATTGGTACCGAGGTGGATATAGGTGTGAATGAAACGTGTGGCGACAAACAGCCATGCCAGGCCAATGGCCAGCAGGTCTACACTCGCGGTGATATAAGCAATAAGACAAATGGCATAAAAGAGCACCGGCTGTTCAAAATGGTTGATGTAGTGCTGTTCACTGCGTAAAAGGTATTCCGGCGGTTCGCCGCCACGATTGTTTTTGAAATAGGCTGCCTTCAGCCCATCCTGCAGCACGGCACGTACTCGAACTTTGGCCAAACGAATAGTGATATAAAAAGTAAGTGCCGCCATGACAAACAGCGGATAGAGAATATGTAGTTGTTGCATCCCGTTCTCCTTTATGATGAATCAATCTGGCATTTATCATAGGCGGTAGTTTAATATGTTCAACAACATATTTAAATTTGTGAGGTCAATATGCCCTATACCGCTGAACACAAACAACAGAGTCGTGAGCGAATCCTGGGTAGTGCGGTACGTCTGTTTACCCGCAAGGGTTTTGATAACACCTCCATCGATGAGGTCATGGCCGATGCCGATCTGACCCGCGGTGCCTTTTATGCCCATTTCAAAAGCAAGCAGGATCTTTATGCACAGGCCATTGCCAGCACACCGCTGTTTTCAATCTTTGGCCAGCCTAAGCCGGATGACAAAGATGAGCGCCAGTGGTTATCACAGTTGGTGAGCGCCTATCTCAGTAAGTTGCATGTTAAAAAAGCAGACTTACCCTGTCCGCTTGCTTTTCTGGTCACCGATGTAGCAGTAAATGAACCAGAACCAAGACAGGCCTATACCGAGGTTTATCTGAAGATGAACCAGATGATACGTGCCTATACACGACAGTTTTCATGTTGTGATAAAGAAACCGTTATGGCAGTGACGGCGATGATGATCGGTGGTGTGGCTGTATCCAGAACGCTAACTGATAAAAAGGCACAGGACGATCTATTGAAAAGCTGTAGGCAGCTTGCTCTGGGTTTACTGGGAGTGGAATCGAGTAAAAAAAGAAACCCACGCATAGCGTGGGTTTGAGATAGTTTGATATTTACACTATTTAAGTAAAACGAATCAATTCACTTTACTTTTTTTTTCCTTATCTTTCTTTTTAAAGGCCGGTGCCTGTGCCATGAACTTGCTGTTTTTATCAGACAGCGAAGCAATCAGACTATCCAGACCATTAGCAACAATCTCACTCCCAAAGCTGGTGCGATAGGTGGTGATTACACTGATCCCTTCAACTGATACATCATAAACGCGCCAGCCTTTTTTAGTCAGGTGCATGTGATAGTTGACAGGAATGGGTTCACCTTTGGTTGGGATAACGTCTGAACGAACTGTGACGTCCTTGTCTTCCGCAGAAGCTCGCAAACGTTTAAATTTAATCATTCCAGGATCGAGCTTTTTACCTTTCTGGTCACCCAGATACTCGGCAAGGGCCGTGGAATAAAATCGTAACAGCAGATTACGGAACTGGCGAATGAATTTGAGTTTCTGATCCTTGTTGGCTGTACGCCAGTGTTTACCCAGCACATATTTTGACGCGACGATGATATCGATATGGGGCAGCAGAATCTGCTCAATGACTTTTTGCACTTCTGCAGGGTTATTACTGAGCCGAGCTCGATTAGCATTCAATTCCTTGAACATTTGGTCCGATGCCGTTTTCAGCACATCCACTGGTCCGGGTGTATTAGCCGCTCCTGCTGTGGAATACAACAGGGCTGCGAGGGTGGCAATGATCAGGGTCAGGGTACGAGCTTGGGCTATCATGGTGTAATTCATCCTTTGATATTGCATAATCTAGTCGTTATTGTTTGATCCAGTTGCGCTGGATTGTTTCATAATAATAGTGTGTTTGGAACGCTTGTGCGATGAATGACAGGGCATTAAAACCTTAATTAATTCAATGAATAATATGCTTATCAGGAGTAAATATGGCAGGCTATGAGACAGGCAGAGGGCATTTCTCCAGTGTACGTATGAGGCGTATGCGCAGGGATGAATTCTCACGGCGCCTGATGCGTGAGTCAGTGCTTACTACTGATGATCTTATCTATCCCATGTTTGTGCTCGAAGGCAAAAAGCAGCGCGAGGCCGTGGCCTCCATGCCCGGTATCGAGCGGGTCAGTATTGATGAGCTATTAAAAGAGGCCGAGGAATGTCTCAAGCTGGGAATCCCTGCTCTGGCCCTGTTCCCGGTGACACCCACTGAGGTTAAGTCTCTGGATGCCAAAGAGGCCTATAACCCGGATGGCCTTGCCCAGCGGGCGGTACGTGAATTGAAGAAAAATTTCCCAGAGTTGGGGGTGATCACCGATGTGGCCCTTGATCCTTTCACTACTCATGGTCAGGACGGCCTGATCGATGATAGTGGTTATGTCATGAACGACGAAACTGTCGAGGTACTGGTCAAGCAGGCCCTTTCCCATGCCGAGGCCGGGGCTGATGTGGTGGCGCCTTCCGATATGATGGACGGTCGTATTGGCAGGGTTCGTCAGGGCCTTGAAGGAGCAGGACATATCCATACTCGCATCCTTGCCTATTCTGCCAAGTATGCCTCCAGTTTTTATGGCCCGTTCCGTGATGCAGTTGGCTCGGCAGCCAATCTTGGGGCCGGTAACAAGTATACCTATCAGATGGATCCTGCGAATAGTGATGAAGCCTTATGGGAGGTATCACTTGATTTAGATGAAGGGGCAGACATGATTATGGTCAAACCCGGTATGCCTTATCTCGATATTGTGCGACGAGTGAAAGATCATTTTGGTGCGCCTACATATGTCTATCAAGTGAGCGGTGAATATGCGATGCTCATGGCAGCAGCACAAAATGGCTGGCTGGATGAGAAGGCGGTTATTATGGAATCACTGTTAGGTTTTAAACGTGCAGGCGCTGATGGTGTATTAAGCTACTTCGCAAAAAAAGTCGCTAGCTGGCTGTAATATATTAGTAATACTTTATAACTCAGTTATTAAATTTTAAAAAAAATATCTCTTTAATCAAGTGTTTGGCACGGTAAAAAAAATGTAAAAAAAATTCTTGTATTTGTCTTTCCCCCGGTTATACTGCGCGCAAATCAAGGTTAAATTTTTTAGAAATTGATGCTGGTTGGCAGTATCACAAAAGAGGAAAATTTCTATGGCTAGAACGACCATCTCCAGCCTGTTTGGCTCATCACCCGTTAAACCCCTGCAACAACACATGGAAAGCGTACAGGAATGTATTTCTGAGCTTATCCCCTTTATTAAAGCTGCTTTAAAAGAAGACTGGTCTGAAGCCAAGAAGGTTCAGAAAAAAATCTCCAAACTCGAAAGAGATGCCGACAAGTTAAAACGCAGTCTGCGTTTACACATGCCTAAAAGTCTATTCATGCCAGTATCTCGTGCGGACCTGCTGGAAATTCTGCGTATGCAGGACAATATTGCCAACAAGGCAAAAGATGTGGCGGGTTTGATAGTTGGCCGCAAGATGAGCTTTCCAGAATCAATCAACGAAAAAATGATTGAGTTTGTACAACGTTGTATTGACGCATCGAAACAGGCCCAGGTTGCTATCAATGAGCTGGATGAACTGGTAGAGACGGGTTTTGGTGGCGGTGAAGTGCAATTGGTCCAGGAGATGATTAAGACACTGGATGAGATTGAGTCCGATACCGACAAGATGCAAATCAAGATTCGGTCTGAATTATTTAAAGTAGAAAAAGATCTGCCACCGGTGGATGTGATGTTCATGTACAAGGTACTCGACTGGATCGGAGACCTTGGTGATTTATCCCAACGTGTAGGCAGTCGCCTCGAACTCTTGTTGGCTCGCTGATTTTCTGGGGAGGAGTTATCGTGGAATTTGAATTTTACTATATCGCTATGGCCTGTATCTTCGGTCTGTTCATGGCCTGGGGTATTGGTGCGAATGACGTGGCCAATGCCATGGGAACCTCGGTGGGTTCTGGTGCGATTACCATAAAACAGGCCGTCATCATTGCGGCCATTTTTGAATTTGCCGGTGCGTTTCTAGCCGGTGGTCAGGTAACCAAAACCATTCGTAAAGGTATTGTCGATGCCGAGCTATTATCCGGCACACCAGAACTACTAGTGTTTGGGATGCTGGCTGCACTGCTGGCAGCGGGTATCTGGTTATTGGTTGCGTCTCGTCACGGCTGGCCGGTTTCTACGACGCACTCTATTGTCGGTGCCATCGTGGGTTTTGCTGCCGTCGGTATCGGTATGGATGCGGTTAAATGGGGCAAGGTAGGTTCCATTGTCATGAGCTGGGTGATATCTCCAGCCATAGCCGGGATTATTTCCTACTGGTTGTTCCGCAGTGTGCAGAAATTTATTCTCAATACCGATGATCCACTGGGCAATGCAAAGCGTTATGTCCCTATTTATATCTTTCTTGCCGGCTTTATTATGGCGCTGGTGACCATGTTCAAAGGTCTGAAACACGTTGGCCTTGATCTGACCACTGGTCAGAGCTATTCACTTGCTGTATTGATTGGTCTGATTGTTATGTTTATAGGTATCTATTTCATCCGTAAACTCGATATCGATCCTAATGCCGATCGTGAATTCCATTTTGCGAACGTTGAAAAAGTCTTTGCGGTGTTAATGGTTGTGACTGCCTGTGGGATGGCCTTTGCACACGGCTCTAATGATGTGGCCAATGCGATTGGACCAGTTGCAGCAGTTATTAGTATTGTGGATAGTGGTGGCCAGATTAGCCAGAAATCCGTGCTCCCTGCCTGGGTGCTCTTGCTCGGTGGTGGTGGTATCGTGGCAGGTCTGTTGATGTATGGCCGTCGTGTTATTGCCACTGTTGGTAAGCACATTACTGATCTAACACCTAGCCGTGGTTTTGCCTGTGAATTGTCTGCGGCCACAACTGTGGTGCTGGCGTCTGGGACTGGTCTGCCCATTTCTACGACTCATACCCTGGTGGGTGCGGTACTGGGTGTTGGTCTGGCTCGCGGTATCGGCGCATTGAACATGAATGTAGTACGCACCATCTTCCTGTCATGGATCGTCACCCTGCCTGCCGGGGCGATTATGTCGATTCTATTCTTCTTTACCCTCAAGGGAATGTTTGGTTAAGACAGTCAGCAAAATTGTTTTCAATAATAACGACTACCTTGTCCTCAAATCATCCTGTATTTAATATACACTCAGATTAGAGCGCAGGGTTTTTTATTGCCTTAAGAGAAAATTAACTTTCCTGGACACTTTATAAATGTCTGACATATTCGATTTTGATGTACGAAAGGATCAATATGCGGTGATGGGCAATCCCATCTCCCATAGCAAATCACCTTATATCCATTCCCTGTTTGCAAAACAAACCAGCCAGAGACTCGAATACACAGCCATTCATGTAGACCTGGGAGGCTTTGCGCAGGCGGTTGGAAATTTTGATGCAGCAGGGGGCAAGGGTCTTAATATTACCGTGCCCTTTAAGCAGGAAGCCTGGCAGCTAGTAACTGAAAGAAGTGAGCGGGCAGAACGGGCTGGTGCGGTTAATACCATCAGGTTTGGCAAGGGGCAGTTGTACGGTGATAACACCGATGGTGTGGGGCTGGTGAATGATCTGCGAATCAACCATCAAATAGCAATTAAGGCTAAACGAGTCCTGTTAATGGGGGCGGGTGGAGCAGCCCGTGGTGTGTTGGCACCCTTGCTTGCTGAACAGCCTCTTGAGCTGGTGATTGCCAATCGAACTGTTGATAAAGCGGTTGAGTTGGCAATGAGTTTTGCTGATATGGGCAATATAAAAGGTATGGGCTACGATGGCATTAATGACATACAGTTCGATATTGTGATCAATGCCACTGCCGCCAGCCTGCAAGGCCAGCTGCCTCCACTGCCCGATGAGTTACTTGCAGAAAATGCCTGTTGTTATGACATGATGTACGGTGCTGAGCCGACAAGCTTTATGCAGTGGGCAAGTGCACATGGTGCAGGCCGGGTACTTGATGGATTGGGTATGCTGGTAGAGCAGGCTGCAGAGTCGTTTTATATTTGGCGTGGTGTTAGACCTGATAGCATAGCAGTTATAGAGACTTTACGTGCTGAGACAAAGAGCTGACTAAGCACAGTCGGTGTCGGGCATTTTCCCTAGATAGATACGCTTCGTCATAATATCGAGCTCGTTTAAATATTCCCGTACCTGTTCGTAATTCTGCTGTTTTAGGGCAAGCTCGAGATGCTCTGCCAGATCAGAAAGCTGCGGATAACCAAATCCACCCCCCATACCTTTTAGATCATGAGCAGTTTCCTGCATGGACTGCCACTGTTCATCGACAAAGGCCATCTTGATATTGGTCATCATGCGTGACAGTTCATGAATAAAATCCTGTAGTAGGTGATTGATAACCGAATCTTTATGTAATAGTTCTGAATGAATAGGTTGAATGACCTCTTCTATAATTCCAGTTTCATCTATATCCAGATATTTTGCAGTAAGGGAATATAAGCGTTCGCGATTAACTGGTTTAGTCAGGTAGTCATTACAGCCGGCATCCAGGCAGCTTTGGCGATCTTCCCGTGTGGCATTGGCAGTCAGGGCAACAATAGGGGCTCGGTAATAGTTAGCACGTAACTGTTTGATAGCCTCAAGGCCAGACATCACGGGCATTTGCATGTCCATGTAGATAAGGTCATATTGTTGGCGCAAAGCCAGCTCCATGGCTTCTTTACCATCATTCGCACAGGTCACGCTAGCGCCCATTTTTCTGAGTAGTGAGGCTATAAGATTCTGATTGGTCTTATTGTCTTCTACCAACAGGATTGTACCGCTTAGATTACTTTGGGTATTAAAGTCGGGTTCATTCAGCTTATTAAAATTGATCTGCTTCAAATGTGTAATCATATCGCCTGTTTGACCACAGGGTATGCTTAGAATGAAGGTTGTTCCATTGTCAGGCTGGCTTATTACATCAAGTTCGCCATCGAGCAGGCCAGCCAGTTTATTTGATAGTGACAGCCCGAGGCCTGTCCCGCCATACTGCCTGCTGGTAGAGATATCAGCCTGTTTGAATGGTTCAAAGATCTGAGCTAACTGCTGTTCTGTCATACCGATACCAGTGTCCTTTACCAGAAACTGTAGTTTATTGTATTCAGGCAGATTTCTTATTGTGATGGTAATCGCGCCAGCTTCTGTAAACTTGATGGCATTTCCTGTTAGATTCAGCAAAATCTGTTTCAATCTAAGTGGGTCACCAGTGATAGTGCCAGGGATGGGGAGTTGGTAATCGACATCGAATGCCAGCCCTTTTTGAATTGCCTGGGTAGAGGCAATGGCTTCAACATCGGCCATGATTTGAAATGGGTTGACACTTATTTGTTCAATATCCATTTCATCGGCTTCGATTTTAGATATATCAAGAATATCGTTAATAATATTCAGCAGATGTCGACCACTGGTTTTAATAATTGAGAGGGCTTTGACCCGATCCTGCATGGTCTGGTCACTATCAAGTGAAGACTCAGAGTAACCAATGATAGCGGTCAGCGGTGTCCTAATTTCATGACTCATGTTGGCCAGAAAACGGCTCTTGGCTTCATTGGCAACTTCAGATTTGACGATGGCGGTTTCCATTGCATCGATCAATTTGGCAACATAAAATGGTAAGACGATTAGCCAGACCATCAGGCCAAGCCCCATAGCAAGATGTGATTGCCAGAACTCTGTAATAGCTAAAGTTGTAGCAAAACCAATCAAAGCAATGACATGGGCGGTAAACATATAAGGCTTACCAAATCGGATGCCATAGGCCACAATGACCCAGATAAACCCGCCATAGATCCAGGCCGTAGAAGCCCCACCTCCGATCATAATAATTGTGCCAATGATAATATCTAGGCTAAAACCAGCAATACAGCGTAGAGGGCGAGTTCTGGGACTAAAGCGGGTATGGGTAAAAAGGATAATCGATCCAACTACATGGAATACCATGGCATACAGAATCAATTCAGGAATGTGGTCTTCAGCGCCTAATTGATAGGTTGCTGTGACATAACAAACAATAGAGAAGGCAATGAATAGACGGATCTTTGTTGACTGCTGTTCCTGGTCGAGACGGTATTGCAAACTGGTCTGGAATGAATGGATGAGTTTTTTCAGTCCCGACATTCATTTTTCCCTAAATTTTATATAGTGAAGAGAGATTTAAAAAATCTATACAGAACGTAATGTATTTATCGAATGGATATGAAGGATCTTGAGGTAAATATTACCAATAAATAACCAAGTGGTTATATAAGGATTTGGTTTATGGTAGTGACAATATCAGGCGTTTTTACGCTTCGTTCTTAACCTTTTTTCCAGTTTACGAAATAGGCCTAATTTGGGTGGGCTGTATATTGGGATGCTAGGGGTACCTGTTTTCAGATCATAGGGTTTTTCCATTTTCCGTTTTTCTATTACTACGACACTGTCATAAAAATGGAGGGAGTGGGCCGAACGTGTAAATTCAGATACCTTTAGTTTCGAGGGTTGTCGTGAGTGCCAGGCATGGATGTCGTCAATCCAGTTTTTACTGTATTCAATAAAGCTTCCGCGCCGTTTATAACCGCCGCCAAAGCCCTTCCAATATGAAGTATGTGTGTCCTCACAGAGATAAACACCATCCTCGGCAACATGTGGATAGAGTTCTTCGAAAGTATGTATCTGTTGCTTCATGGTGTGGCCACCATCTTCAATCAGAATATCAATTTTGGGAATCTTATTGGCCAGGGATCGTAGAAAGCTTCGATCTTCCTGGTCACCAATAAAGACCTGCACCTGTTCTTCTTCAAGTTTTTTGCAGTGAGGGTTTATATCGACACCATATATTTTTGCTTTTGGGCCAAAATAATCCTTCCACATTTGCAGGGAGCCACCCTGAAAAATACCAAATTCGACGATATGAACCTCTTTGCCGCGATAAGCAGAAAAGTGGCGATCATAGATTTCAAAATAATGCTGCCATTTATGGATTAACTTACCAGTGTTGTTTTTAAAATAGTTTTCTAGGTCGTTCATGTGGGTGCCTGGTTTTAAAGTGGTGTGAGAGTGGTTGTTATTATTATATTAATTCTAGCTAATCGAAATGATTTAACAAATGTTGAATAAAAGTCAGTCCGCAGTTATTTCCCTAGAAGAGGAAAAAGGCATTTCTTGTCCTGGCAATACCAACCATATACAAAAAAACAAGTATTGCAGCAAGCCAGGTAATAATTCGTTGTTGTTTGCTGTATCCATGGCGAATGGTCAACATGCCAAGCCCAATATAAATCATTAAGGCAATAATTTTTGCAGTCAACCAATCGTGAACAAATGGATATTGTTTGATATGAATGGCCAGGGTGATACCTGTTATTAATAGAATCGTATCATTGACGTGGGGGAGAATTTTAATCCAGCGCTGATTTAGCCTGGGAGAATCCATGACCATCCAGACGCCACGCAGAACAAATCCACTGATGGAAACTAAAACTGTGAGAAGGTGTATGTTTTTAATCAGGCTCATTTTTTAGACGTTTTTCTTTGGCCTTTAGGGTTAGACGGTACTTTGTCATCAGTAATGATATATATAATAAGAATTATCATGCTTACGATAATCACATAAAGAGAAGTATAACCCGCCAGTGCCTCACGCTGGTGTTTAAACAGCCAGTAGGCCAGGCTGGCGGCACCAAAACTCATCAGAATTAAGCTTTGAACCAGATAATACCAGACCATTCGGGGTGAGGAGTCACTATGGCAGAGCAGGGCATAGCGGAATTTACGTAAATTCGGTAACCAGTTGTACTTGCTTTCCAGAAAACGGCCCTCGGACATAATCCAGACCAGTTGTCGATGATAGACCTGCAGATCCAGTGCCCAGAGTATGCAAATTCCTAACAGGGCCGTGGTGTTTATGCCAAGAAAGATGATCTCGTTTGAAATATGCAGGTTCAGGTTTTCTGACAGGATATAGGCCATCCCAGCAAAGGAACCCCATAACCACAGGGAAGCAATCAAGCGGCAGCGGGACTGGATAGTCAGAATATGACGTTCCATCTCACCCACTTCGGCATAGCTGATATTTACCTTGTCGGTACTGTATTCTTTCGATTCAGACATGGATGTATTAGCGTTTTGGTTTTATTTTTCTGCAATCAGTTCACTGATTGTAGACACGATTTCCGAACTGTCCCAATCGATACTGCCAAAAACTGCAAAACGGATCACGCCGTGCCGATCCAGGAGGTAGCTAGTGGGGAAGGCAAAGACCTTCCATTGCCGAAGTGCGGTGCCATCTTTATCCATAATGACAGGAAAATTGATCTTAACCCTATTATTAATAAAGTGGTGGATGGTGCGTTTGTCCTCGGCCATGTTAACCGCGAGTATAGTAAAGCCCTGCCTCTTGAACCGGTTCATAAGCCGGGCCATCGATGGCATTTCATGAACACAGGGCGGGCACCAGCTGGCCCAGAAGTTGACCAGTACCACCTGTCCTTGCAGATCTTTTATATCAAGCTTGTTATCAGATAAATCGTTCAGGGCCAGCGGAGGTGGTATTGGATTGCCTTTATATACTTGTAGTTTCAGGTCCTTTTTGCCTTCCCTGACGCTTGGACTGGCCAGGCTTTTAGTAACCGCTTTACGTGTTTTATTAGGTAGTTGCAGGAGTAATTGGCTGGCCTGTTGCAGTAGTTTTGGCAAGGCTTTTGTGGCTTCATGCTCCTTGCTGACCGCATCGGGCCGAAAGAAAAACCGATCACGGATATTGTCCAGTCGCTGAATAAAGGCATCACTTCCGCTTTGTTCCAATCCCTTGACCAGTGTGGGTAGTTTCCAGAACCAGGGTGACTGGGCAGGTTGCAGTATGTATAAGGGCAGATTACTGGCTGTGACAATGGGAAGTAATTTTCCTTCCAGGCCAGGGTCGGGGGTTTCGACGAACAGTTTCGGGCCGACCATGATGACGCCTGACAGCTCAAACGGGTGTAGTTTGTTGAGTTGCCAGTGTCGTGTGCCCCGCAAAACGGGCACTGCTCCACGGCCTGCGGTGAGCAGAAAAATATTTTTACCGGTTTTCTGATAAGCCGAATCAATTAACAGGCTGATCTGACTGGCTGGGATTTTCTCCATACTACTGGCAGCAACCGGTAGAAAATTGGTATTAAACAGATCCACAAGCCAGACCTCGATACCCAGTTTTGCCACCTGTTGAGAAAGTTGCTTATCTACGGCTGTGGGTGAGGATTCGTGGGGAATCCAGATAAACAGGTTTTTTCCCATGGCAGGAAAATGCTCGACAGAGATTTCATCCCCATTAGGGCTATTGACGGTAAATGTTTCCGCATGGGATATAAGGGGCATCCCAAACAAAAACGTACTAAGATAGAACACTAAAATTCGCATAATCAATCAAGAGTCATTATGGATCCCATTATTATTATTGGTACCGGCCTGGCTGGCTATAACCTTGGTAAAGAGTTTCGCAAACTTGATACCACAACGCCACTGTTGTTTATTACCAACGACGATGGTGGGTTCTATTCTAAACCCATGTTGTCCAATGCCCTGGCCAAGGAGAAAAAGCCCAACGAGCTGGTCAATTTTGACGCTGAGAAAATGGCCAGTGATCTGAATGCGGAAATCATGACATTTACAAGCGTAGATGGCATCGACCCATCGTCTCACTCAGTCAGCACCAGTCAGGGAGATAGTCTGAGTTACAGTAAGCTGGTATTGGCCACCGGCGCCAGGGTAGTTGAGCCGCCACTTGTCGGCGATGGGGTCGAGCTTATCTATACCGTCAACAGCTTGCAGGATTATACAAAGTTTCGTGAGTCGTTAAGTTTTGTACAACACGTTGCCATTATCGGCTCAGGTTTGATCGGTTGTGAATTTGCCAACGATCTTCTGAGTGCAGAATATAAGGTCAGTATTATTGGCCCTGATAACTTACCCCTCGGTCGTCTTCTTCCACCAGAAGCGGGTTCCTTTATGAAAGAAAGACTGGCAAGTGCCGGTGTTGACTGGCATTTAGGTAAAACCTGTACTGTGGTAAATAAGATTGGTAATAAGTTTGAACTTGAGCTGACAGGTGATGAGATCCTCAAGGCAGACATTGTCTTGTCGGCTATTGGGCTCAAGCCCGATACCTCTCTGGCCGAAGCAGCAGGACTAAAGGTTAACCGAGGAATTGTTGTCGATAGAAAACTACAAGCCAGTCATCCGGATATCTATGCACTGGGGGATTGTGCTGAAGTCGAGGGTCAGGTCTTCCTTTATGTCATGCCGCTCATGCAGGGTGCCCGTGCCCTGGCCAAGACCCTTGCTGGTGAAGTTACGGATGTGACTTACCCTGCTATGCCGACCCTGGTTAAAACACCCTTGTGCCCCTGTACCGTGGCACCACCTCCTGCAGGCTCCGATGGTGAGTGGCAGATTGAGCAAACTGATGATGGGGTAAAGGCCTTATTTATAGACAAGGATGGCAGCCTGTTAGGTTATGCCCTCTTGGGTGAGGCGGTGAGTGAAAAAATGGCTCTGACCAAACAACTCCCAGTTGTCATGGCATAATTAGTTTATTGGTAAACGGGTAGGTCGAAATAAAATGTCGTGCCCTTGCTGGATGTTTGAAAGCCAATATGGCCTTTGTGTTGTTCGATGATCTCACGAGAAATGGCAAGCCCCAGTCCTGTACCACCTCGAGCTTTAACATCACCACTTTCTACTTGAGTGAAGCGCTCAAAGATACGATCATGAAATTCCTCAGGTATGCCTTCTCCTTCATCGCTGACAGATACACGTACCACGCCATTATTATTTTCACTGCGTAAGTTGATCCGGCCTCCTGTAGGTGAAAACTTGGCTGCATTGGAGATTAGGTTGGCCAGAACCTGCAGAATACGGTTTTTATCTACCTCGACCACCGATTCATTATTTAACTGATTATCAAACTCGATACCGACATGATATTTGTCAACATAGGCCTGGTTGGCCTGGATGGATTCCTCAATGACGGCATTTATCTTGAGTCTGGACATAATAAACTTCATTCGTCCGGCGCGTAGTTTTTCGATATCCAGTAAGTCGTTAATCAGCAGGTTAAGACGTTCACTGTTGTCATGGGCAATCTTCAGAATCTTCTCAGCTTCAGCAGGAAGTTGGCCAGTGGCACCACCCGTAACAAGACCAAGGGAGCCTTTGATCGAAGTCAGAGGGGTGCGGAGTTCATGACTGACACTGGCAATAAATTCATCTTTGATGCGTTCCAGCTCCTTATGTTCTGTGATGTCCTGAATGAGGCCAACCATACGCGTGGGCCGACTGTCATTTGCACGGTCTATGGCAATACCGCGAGCGACCTGCCAGCGGATTGAACCGCCCGGAGGGAGTGCACGATACTCGACTTTATAGCGATCCAGTTTTCCTTTCATATAATCGCCTGCCTTGTGCAGGACTTCATTACGATCATCCGGGTGGATGAGGTCCAGCCAACGTTCTCGTGGGTTGGGTGTATTCGGTTCTACCAGATCCATCATGGACCACCAGCCTTTACTGACGACAATTTCACCTGTTTCGTAATTCACATCAAAGGCCGCCATACCGCCCCCTTCCAGGGCCAGTGACAGGCGTTGCTCACTTTCGTACAGGGCGCGGGTCTGTTCACCAACTTCATGAGTGAGGCGATCCCGCTGTCGACGCAGTGACCAGACCCAGGCCAGAAACATCACAAGCCCAAGCAGGGTAGTAAAAATGGCCAGAGCGATGAGTCGTTGTTTGGTCAACAGAGGTGGGGCTGGTATATCAGTCCAGCGATAACGCAAGCTCTGGATTTCTTCCTTGCTGATCGCCTGCATACCTTTTTCGAGGAGTGATAGTAGCTCTGGCCAGTCCTTACGTACGGCAAAGCGAAGGTTTTCGCCTTCGTTGAGCGAGGAAAGCTGGACTCGTCCGGCCTGGTAAAGTCCTCGCAACAGGTGTTTTTCAATCAGGTAGCGACATACGGCCACATCACCAATGAACAGATCGGCATCCCCGGCGGCCACGGCCTTGAGCCCATCCAGTACGGTATCAACGGTTACCACAGGGACTTCGGGGTATTGCTCAGTGATGGTTTGATAGTCTGCAAAACCCTTGACTAGGGCTAGCCGATACTTTTTTAGCTCCTGTGGATCGTTCAGTGCTGAATAGTTTTTGCCTTTTTGGGCAAAGTAGCCGGAGATGTTGCGGTGGTAGGCTGGGCTGAACAGCAGGTGCTGGCTGCGCTTAGGGTTCTGGATGATGGCCGGAAAGGCATCGATCTGACCATTAAAGCCCATCTGTAACAGCTTGTCCCAGCCATAACCATTGACCCAGTTGATGCGCAAGCCGACCTTATCGGTAGCCAGCTTAAAATAGTCGATGGAAAAACCACTTGGTGTGCCATCCTTGTCGACAAAATCAAAGGGCGGCCAGTCCAGCTCGTTGGCAACCCGGATCACAGGGTGGGCAGCCAGAAAATCCTGTTCGGCCTGACTCAATTCAACAGGAGATGATGAGTCAGTGCTTGTTGTGTTGACAGGCACCCACTTACGCATGATGGCCAGTCGTTCTACTTCACTGATGTCATTCAGTGCCTTGTCGAGGATACTTACTAGTTGGGGCCAGTCTTTGCGCACCCCAAGCCGCTGGCCATTGGTCTCGACATTGTAACGTGCGGCTACCCTGAGATTGGTAATGCCGTGCTGGCTCATCAGGTAGACGTTGATCCCCAGTACACCCAGATAGGCATCAGCTTCACCGGTTGCCACAGCACGCAGTCCATCCAGGGGGGTGGCGACCATTTGTGGTCTGATATCCGGAAACTCGGCAATGACCTGCTGGCTGGCAGAATAGCCCTCAACAAGTGCAATTTTCTGTTGTCGGATATCGGTACGTTGCTGGACGCGTTCGTCGTCAACCCGGGCCATGATAACCAGGGGGGTGGGAATGTAGATCTGGCTGAAGCTGAGGAACTGTTTGCGTTCCTCTGTGATCACTGCTGTCGCGATCACATCAAGCTTACGCTGCCTGGCACCCTCCACAATTTGTGGCCAGCTCAGATTTGGGGCTGGTTCAAAACGAATATTCAGCCTTTTCTCAAGCAGGGACAGTAAGTCTGGGGCTACGCCGACATATTGGTTTTTTTTGTCGGTGAAGCTGTAAGGGGCATAGGCGGCATCGATGCCGATACGTATCACAGGGTGTTGCTTTAGCCAGGCTTTCTCATCGGATGTGAGTTCGAGTGAGTCAGCGCGCGATGGGGTATGCGCGAAGCATGATAATAAGATAATAAATAATGTTGTGAGGAAATATCTATTATTCATGAAGTTGTCACATGACCGGCGGATATTGCGAGTCTACCATTTAATAGCTTAGCCAAAGACGCACTTGATCACCGGGTTTTCTCTAGGATGTTTATAGATTATGTCGATATTGTTGAGCCTCAATATTCGGGCTTTGTTAGAATGCCCTGATGGATATTTCCCATATCATTGACCCCCTCAACGACGAACAACGGGCCGCAGTCTGCGCCCCGGATAATAATGTGCAGGTACTGGCCGGCGCTGGTAGTGGCAAGACTAGGGTGCTGGTTCATCGCATCGCCTGGCTGATGCAGGCCGAGGGACTTGCGCCATACTCCATTCTGTCGGTCACCTTTACCAATAAGGCAGCGGGGGAAATGCGAGGCCGAATTGAAACCCTGCTCGGGATACCGGCCGGTGGTCTATGGGTTGGGACCTTTCACGGTATCGCTCACCGTTTGCTGCGGGCCCACTGGAAAGAGGCAAATCTGCCCCAGACCTTCCAGATCATGGACAGTGACGATCAGCATCGGGCCATCAAGCGTATCGTGCGTGAGATGGGGCTGGATGAAACCCGCTTCATCCCGAAAGAAGTGCAGTGGTATATCAATGCTCGCAAGGATGAGGGGGTACGGCCACAGTATATCGATGTACAGGGCGATCCCTATTTGCGCCAGATGGTGGAACTCTACCAGGCCTATGAAAACTATTGTCAGAACACCGGCATGATCGATTTTGCAGAGTTGTTATTGCGCGCCCATGAACTGTGGTTACAACGCCCTGATGTGTTGCAACATTATCAACAGCGATTTCGCCACATACTCGTCGATGAGTTTCAGGATACCAACACCATTCAATATGCCTGGTTGCGTATGCTGGCGGGAAAGACAGGTAGATTGTTTGCAGTCGGTGATGATGATCAATCCATCTATGGTTGGCGCGGTGCAAAAGTGGAAAATATTCAGCAGTTCAGCAAGGACTTTGACAATGTGCAGGTCTTCCGTCTGGAACAGAATTACCGTTCAACAGGTAATATTCTCAATGCCGCCAATGCACTAATTGCACATAATGCCGAGCGCATGGGCAAGAATCTCTGGACAGCCGATGGCCAGGGTGATCTGATTTCTCTTTATGCGGCCTTCAATGAGCTGGATGAAGCGCACTATATCGTTGAACGAATCCAGGACTGGGTGGATAAGGGCGGTTTGCGTGTCGAGTGTGCGGTGCTATATCGCTCTAATGCCCAGTCCCGTGTCATGGAAGAGGCCTTGATTCAGCGGAGTATGCCCTATCGAGTTTATGGTGGTCTGCGCTTCTTCGAACGTCAGGAAATCAAGGATGCACTGGCCTATTTACGTCTGATTAGCAATAGAACAGATGATGCCTCTTTTGAGCGTATTGTAAATGTACCGACACGGGGTATTGGTAATCGTACTCTGGATGCAGTGCGCGAATATGCTCGTACCAATGGGGTTTCACTCTGGCAGGCCACTCATGCGGTTGTGGAGCAAAAGGAACTGGCGGCTCGCGCTACGGGTGCACTGCAGCATTTTCTTGAGCTGATTATACAGATGGAAAACTCAATTCAAGGTGTGGAACTGTATGAACAGATTGAACATGTGATCCATGCCAGTAGTTTGCTAGTACATTATCAGAAAGAAAAAGGTGAAAAGGGCCGTGCCCGCATCGAGAACCTTGAAGAACTTATTAATGCCGGACGCAACTTTACCGATGAAGACTTCCAGACGGAAGAAATCCAGGAGATGGATCCACTCTCTGCCTTTTTAAGTCATGCTGCCCTTGAGGCGGGCGAACGGCAGGGTGGTGAGTTTGATGACTGTGTGCAACTCATGACGCTGCATTCAGCCAAGGGGCTTGAATTCAAACAGGTGTTCCTGTGTGGTGTGGAAGAAGGTCTATTCCCTCATCGACTTTCCAGTGATGACCCGAGTCGTCTGGAAGAAGAACGACGTCTCTGTTATGTGGGCATGACCCGTGCGCGAGAAAAACTCATGATCAGCTATGCCGAAAAGCGTCGCCTGTATGGTGAAGAAACCTATGCCAGGCCGTCACGCTTTATTAATGAAATCCCCGCAGAGCTGGTTGAAGAGGTGCGTCTGCATAGTACGGTGAGTATACCGATGTTTAACAAGGTCGAAGATAGTGGCGGAGATTATGATCCCAATAAACTACAACTTGGCCAGCGAGTCATTCATGACAAGTTTGGTGAAGGGGTCGTACTCAATTATGAAGGTACCGGCCGACATGCTCGTGTGCAGGTCAATTTTGATTTTGCTGGTAGCAAGTGGTTGATGATGGAGTATGCAAATCTGAAAACAGGTTGAATATAATTTTCGTCTCTAAGGATTATGAAAATAAACTACATACCAATGACTGGCGCAACGCCAAACATAAAAATATGTAGCTTAAAGACGGTTACATAAACAATGAAAGCAACTACCAGCCTCCAGGTCAGTAATTCTTTTAATACCAGTTCATTACGTTGATCCAGAATAGCGATAAAAGGGAAGATTGAGGTTTTGCTGACAAAGTCTGGCCAGTTATCGTTAACGCTGAGTTTTTTGTCGATAGCATAAGGGCCAAATATCGACAGTATAAGAAAACCGCCAAAGAAAATATTCGAACCAAGATCGCCATTGTAGATCATATGGGTCACTGCCCAGATGGCAAAGCCGACCAGGAATGGATGACGTGTAATGCGAAAAATTCCTCGGGCAGGATCATCTTTGGTAAGCAGAGATTCACCACCAATGGCCGTGGGGTTACGGCTTAACATGCCCATAACAATGAACATGAATGCAATGAGTATCAATAAAGAGGACAGCCAGCGGCCACTGCTTATCTGTCCCCAGAGTTCAATATAGGGTGCGGATCGATAGGCCATGATCATCCAGATAAGACCAATAAAAGAAAAAATCGAAAACAGCAACATATAAGATTTTTCTCCCATACGGGCAACCAGTTTGGCACGCAAGGGTGTACCAGAGACAAAAAGATGAATGCCGACAAAAAAGGCCACGGCCAGGCTGAGTGAAAGCATGGGCTACCCCCTTAGATTGATGTTATTAAGCATAAATCACACGCTCAGATTGTAAATACTGTTGCAGTTTAAACTGATTAGCAGC
>Ga0224506_10000139_pt1 | contig 71552 bp, 65 predicted proteins | sample SF_Jan12_sed_USG_2_FD_169108 | JGI IMG/M metagenome (GOLD analysis project Ga0224506, IMG submission 169108) | Sediment microbial communities from San Francisco Bay, California, United States - SF_Jan12_sed_USGS_8_1 | ecosystem: Environmental > Aquatic > Marine > Sediment | place: USA...
CCAAAAGTAGAGACGGCGGCAACGCTGGGATTGTCGGTCAGGCTGGAAAGATAGAGTCCGGCGGCGACAAAGGCGGAAATTAACAAAAATATCGATAAAAAGCCGGCCAGCAATTTACCCACATCTAACTCGGTACCCATAAATAATGACAGTGGCATCAGGCTAATCTGAAAAATAAACACCGTAAAAAATATCATCATTCCGAGGTATTTACCGAGCACGATCTGAGTCATGCTGACCGGCGATGACATTAATAACTGAATCGTGCCGGATCGCCTTTCTTCACTGATCAGTCGCATTGTCATTAACGGTGAAACCATCAACAGAACAATGCTGGTGATATTAAACAAGGGAGCGACCACCAGATCGGTGACACCGGGCGCGCTTTTTAATGACTGTAACTGGGGCTGTAAAGCAAAAAAATTATCAATCTGGGCGAAGAAAATCCAGGCTAAAATAAACTGTACGACCGCAAGAACAGTCCAGGCGAGAGGTGACATGAACAACGATCGGCACTCGCGAAAGGCAATTGAAAATATCATGCCGCTGTCTCCTTTGCCGTCAGGCCGGCATCACTCTGGTCTGAGTTATTGCTGTCGCTGGTGGTCAGTTCTATGAAAATCTGTTCAAGGCTGCGCACGCCGGGAGAAAATCTAACCAGTCCCCAGTTTTGCTGTATCACGGTAGTTAGCAGGCTGTTGATGGCACGTGCAGCATCGTCTTCATCCTCACAAAGTTGAATAGAAAACAGCTGCTCTGAGATTTTTTCTACGCCAAGGATGCCGGCAATATTTTCTAATAAAGAGGCATCGGCATTGTGTTTAAACTGCAGCTCAAGCTGCTGGTTGTGATGGCTTGCTTCGATACTGCTCATATCACTGTTAAAAACCAGCTGGCCCTGGCGGATAATCTGCACCCGGTTACAGACGGCCTGAACTTCTGGCAAAATATGAGTTGATAAAATGATGCCGTGATGCTGGCCCAGTTCGATAATAAGCTGGCGTATTTCCTGTATTTGGATCGGGTCCAGGCCCACCGTCGGTTCATCAAGGATGATCACCGCAGGGTTATGAATAATTGCCTGAGCGATTCCAACGCGCTGCTGAAAACCTTTGGAAAGGCTGTTGATTAATTGCTGGCCAACGTCGCTGAGCCCGCAGCGCTGTTTGGCTGTGTCTAGTGCCGACAAGATTGAGTCTTTGTTTATATTGCGAAGTTGTGCACAGTAGTGAAGGTATTCATTAACGGTTAGTTCTTTGTATAGCGGCGGTTGTTCAGGCAAGTAGCCGAGCTGCTGTTTTGCCAGTGTCGGTTGCTCAACCAGGTCAAAGCCGTTAATCATAATCTGGCCGGCATCAGGCGCAAGCGTGCCGCTAATGATTTGCATGGTGGTGGATTTGCCGGCGCCATTGGGGCCCAGAAAACCCAGAATGTCACCGACATTGAGTTCTAAGTCGAGATTTTTAACGGCATGGCTGTTGCCGTAGTAGCGATCAATACCGGTTGCTTTAATTAATGTTGTTTTAGACATAGATGTGTATTATTCGTTGTTTGAAAATGATTTCAAGTTAATTTCTTTAAAACACCCGCCTGAGGTCTAAGCGGAGCTACAAGCGGTGTGCTGTATAAATTTTAAAGGTATTCCTTATATGTGGTTAGGTGTTGATACTGGCGGTACGTTCACAGACTTTGTATATTTTGATGGTAACAGCATACGCACTCATAAAGTTTTATCAACACCGGATGCACCGGAAAAAGCCATACTCCAGGGAATAGAGGCATTAGGGATACGCCGTGGCCAACAATTTCAGTTGATTCATGGTTCAACGGTAGCTACCAATGCGGTGTTAGAAGCGAAGGGTGTAAAAACGGTCTATATTGCCAACCAGGGTCTGAAAGACGTTATTCTGATCGGCCGGCAGGCAAGAGCAGAGCTGTACCAGCTGCAGCCTGTCGCAAAACCTTTTTTTATTGCCGCTGAAGATTGTGTTGATGTGCCGTCTCGTGTATCTGCCCAGGGTAACACATTACAGCAGATGACGGATCAGCAGCTGGATGAATTGCTTGAAAGCATTCATCAGTTAAAACCGCAGGCAGTGGCGATTAATTTATTGTTTTCGTTTCTGGATGATGCAGAAGAAAAGCGCATCGAAAAGCGACTGTCGGCTCATTATTTTGTCAGTCGTTCCTCGGCTGTTCTGAATGAACGGCGCGAGTATGAGCGCGGCATGGCGACCTGCCTCAATGCCTACGTCGGGCCGTTGATGAAACGGTATTTAACCAGACTGGAACAGGCGCTGCCAGATGCAAATATTACAATCATGCAAAGCTGCGCGGGTACAATCTCGGTCAGTCAGGCCGCTGAGCATGCTGTCAATCTATTATTGTCAGGCCCGGCAGCTGGCTTAAAAGGCGCTGAGTTTGTTGCGGCTGAAAATAACAGCAGGGCGTTATTAAGTTTTGACATGGGCGGCACTTCAACAGATGTGGCATTGATAAAAGATCAGATCGAGCTGACCTCAGAAGGCAAGATAGCCGGCTTTCCTGTCGCGGTGCCGATGGTTGATATGCATACAATTGGTGCCGGCGGTGGATCAATTGCGCGGGTTGATGGCGGCGGCATGTTATTGGTCGGCCCGGCATCAGCAGGCGCCAGCCCGGGCCCTGCCTGTTACGGCAACGGCGGCGAACAGGCGACGGTCACAGATGCTAACGTTGTGCTTGGCAGAATTCCTCAGCAACAGGCTTTGGGCGGCTATTTATCGATTGATAAAAAAGCCGCGATCAAAGCCGTGTCATCGATTGCCAGAGCGCTGGACGTGAGTCTGGAACAGGCGGCGACAGGCATTATCCGGGTCGCCAATGAGCATATGGTGCAAGCCTTAAGGGTAATGTCGATACAGCGCGGTGATGACCCTAAAGATTTCAACCTGGTTTCGTTTGGCGGCGCCGGTGGTTTGCATATCTGCGAACTGGCAGAGGCGCTGAATATGCATAAAGCCTTGATTCCGGTACATGGCGGTGTGTTGTCGGCGCTGGGAATGCTGGTTGCGGTGCCATCCCGTGAAATGTCTCATAGCATCAATAAAACCTTTGACGATTGCAGCGATGAAATCATCAATACGGCAGTGCAAAACCTGGTTGCTGAAGCCCATCAGCAGATCAGCTCGGAGCTCTCAGGCGAGCCGCCGTTAATCAGTGTCAGCGTCGATGTCTGTTATAGTGGTCAGAGTTTCAGTTTGTCTGTTAAATGGAGTGGTTTAAAAGCTGTGGCGCAGGCATTTCATCAGCAGCACCAGCAGCGATATGGCCATCGCATGAAAACAAAACTCGAGCTGGTCACTCTTCGGGTTAAACTCGAAGGCAAAGCAGTCGATTTTAAATTGCCGCCGTTAAAACGCTTTGAGTCTAATGCAAGCTCTGTCGTTAGCTTGCATGGTGAAAAAGAACAGGCCAACGTTTATCACAGAGAAAAGCTGGGTGCCGGGCAGTGTATAAAAGGCCCGGCTTTAGTGCTGGAGACGGTAGCCAGTAGTTATATTAAGGGCGGCTGGCAAGCCGAGACAGACCGGCTTGGCAACTTGCTGTTAACACGACCGGCTATCACAGTGGCTCAGTGAGGCGGCAGGTGTAACGCAGCAGAACGGGGTAGCTGTTGAAAACACTGGCGGTAGATATTGTCTTTGCCTATGCCCTGCTTAAAATTATCCGGTATTTCATAGTCATCGTGTTCAAACAGTTTTTTGTTGTCATGCAGCGACCGACAAACTTCATAAATCAGGTTGTCAGATGCATCATACTGGCGAAAACTGTGAACCGAGCGGCTGTAATGGTGCAGGTTGATGAAGGTCTGGTAGGGCGCGTTGCGAAAATTGGGTAAATAACTGGCAGAATATTCGCGAATAAGTTTGTTTTCATTGTCATGAATATAAACTTCGATGCTGTGAATTTTATCAGGCTGCCGGCTTTCCCATTCAATTTTACTGAGCAAAGTATTGCTGGTTTTATCAACGAACTTAACTTCCTGAAAAAAGTCAGGCAGCTTGTGATAGCTGCCACTGCGGCGGAGTGTTTTTATCTGTCTCTGGTCTTTTTGTTTTAAATGCAGCTGATAAATGTTGTCAACAAACTGATTCCACTGGTTGACGGTGTTTTTATTTGTCTGAAGAGAATTGTTATTTGATGCAGATAAATTAAAACTGAACAGTATCTGAGAAATAAAAAAAAATAAACTTAAAAACTTCATTATCCTGCTCCTGGTTATTGAATGGCCATTGATTCTGACCAGTTGCCGTCAGGCAAAAAGTCAGCATGTTCTCTTAACGCTTCTGCCTGTTGTAACTGGCCAAGAGACTTGAGTATTTCACTTTTTAAAATAACCGTGTCTTTTGAATCGGCAGATAAAGCCAGCGCTTTGTTGACAAACTCGAGCGCTGCCTGGTTGTTGTCATAGATATAATAGGTGAGGGCAAGATTGTGATAGGCTTTTTGATAACTGGGTTCGTATTCAATGGTTTTTAGAAAATGACTGATGGCCTGTTTTTGTTTGCCTTGTTGCGCCAGAATGACACCGAGGTCATCATGGGCTTCTGCATTCTTTGGGTTCAGTGAAATGGCGAATCTGAAATCCTTTTCTGCCCGCTGATTGTCACCCAGCCATAAGTAGCGTACGCCACGTTTGGTATAGGCGACAGAATCATCTGGCTTGTGTTTAATAAAAACAGACATATCATCAATGCCTTGCTGCACTTTGCCGAGACGACCCAGTGCCATGCCACGACCAAAATAGGCCTGAAAGTTTGCCGGCTGCAGTTCAATAACCTGAGTGTAGTCAGCAACTGATGCCTGATGCTGGTTGCTTTGAAATAATAAGTGTGCTCTTTTCATCAGCAGCTCTGCGTTATGCGGCTGGCTCTTAAGCTGCTGGTCTAATGAGGCAATGGCCTCTTCTGCAGACACGGTTTGAGCGATGAGCGGGCAGCAGAAAAAAAGAGTGAGAAAATAAAAAAATGCTCTGGCATTGATGCATGTCTTAACGGTCATTAGCAGTAACTCCATGTAGGCTTCATGGTGGCGGCTAGTGCGCTACGGGTAAACCCGGTTATCACCATGAAAATTAACGTTAACTGTCTATGTATGACGCTTTAAAGCTAAAAATATTCCAAAATATTTTAAATGAAACGGAAGGAACTAAAATCTGAGTCAGATTGTTTTCATGATCAGCGCTGTCCATTTGACCGCTTCAAGGTGGCAGCGGGAGATTTCATCCTTGCTTAAATTCAGAAACTTCACGTTTTGCCAGTCGGATATTTCATAAGCCAGCGTACAGTCAAGAGCGTATCCCATGATGCCCTTTTTTTGAGTGATGGCAAGTCGCAAATCATCACTGATGGGCAGCGGCTTTAATAGGCTGATAAGTGATGCGCCCATCAGAATGTCGAGTGCTGAAAACAAACCGGTGGTAAAATAATTTTCAACCGGCTGTAGCCTGGATTCTTTTGCCAGCAGTTCGCACATCTTGGCTCTGATCATTGCAATGTGAAGTTTTTCGGCGGGCTGGTCATTGAGCTGGCTTAAGGCGCTCATTGACGCCCAGCTCGAAAGCTTTTGCCGGCCCATTAATAATAAAGCCTGTTTGATAGAATCAATCGTCGTGTCAAAACTAAAAAAAGCAGAGTTCATTAGTTTTAAAATTTTATAACTGATGGTTGCGTCCGCGCTAATGGCTTCATTGATTTTATCAATATCAGACTCGTGATTTTGTAATAAGGCCAGTATGTTCATAATCGCTATTTTGCTTTGCGGCAGTGAGGGACTTTTGATAATGCGTGGCCGGCTCAGAAAGTACCCCTGGAAGTAGTCAAAGTCGAGAGCCATGCAGAAGTCATAGTCGTCGAGCGTTTGCACCTTGTCGGCTAACAGTTTTTTATTAAAAGGCCTGAGAAGTGTGACGTGCTCTTCTACTTCTGCTTTTGTCAGTGCGGCGATATTGATTTTGATTATAGAGGCAATTTCGATCAAGGCCTTGTGAGCCGGGTTGTATATATAATCATCAAGCGCAAAAACAAAACCCTGCTGATGTAAGCGGCTAACCGCGTCTATCAGTTGCTCGGTGACCGGTGTGTTTTCAGGGATTTCAAGAATAATCTGTTTGCTGGGGATGAGCAGCCTGTCTTCTTGTAACAAAAAGGATTTTGTCAGGTTGATACAGGCATTGCTAGTACCAACGATATTTTCGAGCCCTATCTCTATAAACGTATTAATAATAGTTTGCGAGGTCGCATCATCAGCTGAAACGACAGTGTTTGAGTTAGCGGCGTCACTGGAATGAAACAGTAGTTCATAGGCGTAGACACCCAGCTGGCGATTATAGATAGGCTGTCGCCCGACAAAAACTTCAGACACTTAAATATGCCTCAAAAAAATTTATGAGAATGGAGTTTAGAGTATTTTAAGGCAATAGTCATAGGCATAAAAAAACCTGCAAAGCAGGCTTTTTTATTAAAAGAGTGACGGCTTAAGAAAGCTTATTTGATTTTAGCTTCTTTATACATTACGTATTGACGAACGCGCGGGTCAAACTTTTTGATTTCCATCTTTTCAGGCATGGTTTTTTTGTTCTTGGTCGTTGTGTAGAAATGACCAGTACCGGCTGAAGAGACCAGTTTGATTTTATCTCTCATAATGGTTCCTTAAACTTTTTCACCGCGTTGGCGCAGGTCTTTTAAGACTACGTCAATGCCTTTTTTATCGATAATGCGCATACCATTAGCTGATATTTTTAAACGCACAAAACGGTTCTCGCTCTCAACCCAAAAACGATGAGAGTGGATATTAGGCAAGAAACGACGTCGTGTCCTGTTTTTTGCATGCGATACATTGTTACCTGACATCGGTTTTTTACCGGTCACTTGGCATACTTTAGCCATTTGGATTCTCCAAAGGTCAGAATCTGGTTCACGAAAGAGGCGGAATAATACCGGAAACAGTGCCTTGCCGCAAGCCGATTACAGATAATAATGGGAGAAAAACTTTCATTTAGACCAATATCTGGTCAATATCCGCCTGAATGGTTATAGTGCGGCACTGTATATCGGTTCAATTAAATTAAAACGGCACTTAAGAAAAGGCACTATGGATATCATATTTATACGCGGGTTAGAGATAGAAACAGTTATTGGTATCTATGACTGGGAGCGTGAAATCAAACAAACCATCAGTATTGATCTGGAAATGGGGACTGATATTGCAAAATCAGCCGGTTCTGATCAGATAGATGACACGCTCAATTATAAAGAAGTCGGTAAGCGCATTATCTCTTTTGTCGAGCAAAGCAGCTTTGAGCTGGTGGAAAAGCTGGCAGAAGAAGTCGCCCGTATCGTCAGAGATGAATTTGATGTGCCCTGGTTGCGCCTTACCCTGAACAAGCCCGGTGCGCTGAGAGGCTCAAAATCAGTTGGCGTGGTGATAGAAAGAGGCGATAAGTTCTAACGTGAGCAAAGTCTATATCAGCGTCGGCAGTAACATTGATAAAGAAACCAGTATCCGCAAAGGCATTAATGATATGCGCCAGGCCTTTGGCGAGCTGCAGTTGTCTTCGGTGTATCAAAGTCAGGCGGTCGGTTTTGAAGGCGATGATTTTTACAATCTGGTGGTCTCGTTTGAGTCCAGTGAGCCGGTATTAAGCATTTCTCGACAGTTGCATGCAATAGAAGATAAAAATGGCCGTGATCGCAGTGGCCCCCGTTTTTCATCGAGAACACTGGACCTTGACCTGCTGCTTTATGATGATTTGATAACTGAAGAAAATGGCCTTGAAATCCCCAGAGGCGAAATTTTAGACAATGCCTTTGTGCTCTGGCCACTGGCTGAGATAGCCCCACAGCGGCGCCACCCGATAACCGCTAAAACGTATGCTGAACACTGGCAAGCCTTTGATAAAACGAAAGAAAAACTATATCCCGTCGAATTCGATTGGGCATAAAGGCGGCTGCGGCTTAACGCCACGCTTATTCAAACGCGGCCGCTTCGGCTTCCAGTACCGCCAGGCTGATATGGCGGCCAACATCATCGTGAAAACCAACCCAGTGATGGAAGGCTGTTAGCTTTTTAAGAATCTGAGGTTTCATCTCAAAGTCACTTAAACCCGCATTATAATGCTGGCTGGCCTGACTATAGACGGTTTCAATATACTGTTTAAATTGTTTGACGATACTGACATCGCTGGTTTTGCCGTGGCCGGGTACAAACTGTTTTGCCGGAATTTCAATCGCAATCGCACAGGCTTTTGCGTTGCCACGAAAGCTGGCATCGTCCATGCTCGGAAGCCGGCCGCTTAACACATTGTCACCCAGAAACAGCACAGACTCTTCTACCACATGAATCATGACATCTGTTTTGCTATGAGCCTTGGCAGGGGCGTAGATTTTGAAGCTAATGCCGCCTGTTTTCAGCTCATAAGCGTCTTCAACGGCGGTTTCGGGAATCACCGCTTTTGTGCCGTTAGTGGCACCTTTAGTCAGTCTTGCCAGTAACTCGATCCATTTTGCTGCGTCACCTTTTTTAGCACGGGCAATCATGTCAGGGTGAGCCATAATAACAGCGTCAGGGAAAGCCTCAGCAAAGGCCTGATTGCCCAGCCAGTGGTCGCCGTGGATATGCGTGTTTAAGACGTGGGTGACAGGTTTGCTGGTTAATTGACGGATCTGGCGCAAGACCATGTTGCCGGTATAGACGCTGGAGCCCGGGTCGATCACCACAACACCGTTATTAGTGATGACAAAACCGGGATTGTTCATGAAACCCTGGTTTTTTTCATCAGGAAACTGCAGCGGGCCATGAATAACGTAGCTGTTGGCAGAGATTTTTTCAGCCGGGTAATCAGGGATTTCAGCGGCCAGCACCACTGACTGAGAGAGCAATAATAACAAGATAGAAATGAACTTCATGGCGTTAATCCAAAGTAAAATAGCAGCTTGATAGCGGCATACTTTATCAGATTAGTCCGCAGAGCAAAATATTTCTGAGCGATTTAGATATTCAGGCTGCGGCCACCGTCAACTGGAATAATCTGGCCGGTAATATAATGCGCATCGCGTGTCAGAAACAATACAGCCGAGGCAATATCTTCTGGCATACCGCTGCGTTTTAAGCTGGTACGCATGATGATGTCCTGCTGCAGCTCAGTCTCAATCTCGTTTTCTGGCCACATAATGGCTCCCGGCGCGACGCCATTGACACGGATATCAGGGCCGAGCTCTTTGGCCAGTGATTTAGTCATCATCGCCAGCCCGGCTTTCGCCATACAATAAAGGCTATGGTTTTTCATTGGCCGCTCAGCATGAATATCGACGATGTTGATAATGCTGCCCTGGCTGGCTTTAAGCGCCGGTATAGCGGCCTGTGATAAAAACAACGGTGCTTTGAGGTTGCTGCCGATCAGGTCATCCCAGTGTTGCTCATTCATTTTACCGATAGGGGTGGGATAGAAACTCGATGCATTGTTGACCAGTAAATCGAGCCGTGCCCAGTGCTGCTGGTTTTGTTCAATTAAGAGCGGTAACTCGGCTGTATTGTGAAGATCAAGCCGTAGCGCGATACAGGAATTCTGTCGAAGCTGATTCAGCTCACTGGCCAGTGCTTGCGCCTCGTCTTTTGAGCCGCGGTAATGCAGAGTAATGTTCATGCCAGCGGCATGCAGGGTGCGGGCAATCACGGCTCCAATGCGGCGCGAGGCACCGGTTATCAATGCGGTTTTGTTCTGAAGATCGCTTGCGTTAGAATTGGGCACATTTTACTCCGGCTGAAAAGCTAGGTTACAGACTAGAAACAGGACAGCATATTAACACACAAGCCGATATGGCCGCCTTACCCGAACCAGCAGCAGAACAAAAAACGCATAGCCAGAAGCTGCAGCAGAAAATGATCGAAGCGATCAGAGACTCAGACGGCTCGATCGGTTTTGACCGGTATATGGCCATGGCCCTGTACCAGCCGGGGCTGGGTTATTACGCAGCTGGCGCCCAGAAATTTGGGGCGGCTGGTGATTTTATTACCTCGCCGGAAGTCTCGCCTTTGTTTGCGCAGTGTCTGGCACGGCAGATACAGCAGGCGATGGTGGCATTGCCCGATGCCGTAGTGATTGAGTTTGGTGCCGGTTCCGGAGCGCTGGCAACGGATTTATTACTGGCGCTGGAAAGCTCAGGCAGTTTGCCGCAAGCCTACTGGATAGTAGAAGTCAGCGCAGAGTTACAGCAGCGTCAACAGCAAAGGCTGAAGCAAAAATGCGCGCAGCTGCTAGACAGGGTGGTCTGGTTGCAGCAACTGCCGGATGAAAGCGTCAATGCCGTGGTGATTGCCAATGAAGTGCTGGATGCAATGCCCGTGCGTGCTTTTGAAAAACAAAACGGCGAATTGTTCGAACGAAAAGTCAGCGAAAACAAACATGAATTAAGCTGGCTGAATATGCCGGCTGATGAAAGCCTTAAGGCCGCGCTAAAAGAAATTGAAGCATCGACAGAACAGCCGCTGCCTGAAAACTACCGTTCTGAATTTAACCCGTCACTTAAACCCTGGCTCAGCAGCGTTGCGGCGATGCTGAAAAATGGACTGGTATTGCTGATCGATTACGGCTACGACGCCAGTGAATATTACAGTGCTGAGCGTGAGATGGGCACAATGATGTGTTATTACCGGCATCGGGCACATGACAATGTATTCTTTTACCCGGGGCTGCAGGACATCACAGCATTTGTCGATTTTACAGCGCTGGCAGAATCGGCGTTTGATTGTGGTTTTGAGGTGATGGGTTATACCACCCAGGCGCAGTTTTTATTTGGCTGTGGGCTGGCAGAAATATTCGAAAACAAAATGGCACAATTGTCAGCAGACTCTGTCAAACAACAGCTGCATTTGTCACAGCAGGTCAAAACCCTAACATTGCCCGGCGAAATGGGTGAGCGTTTCAAAGTCATGGCATTGGGGAAAAATTGCCAGACAGATGAAACAGGGCAAGGCTTAATGGGTTTCACAGTTGCAGACCTCAGACGCCGTCTTTAACAGCCAGTGGCAGAAAAAATAATTAAAAAACAGTATAAATTATAGGAAAATATTTTGGATTTAATACAGATAGTTGTTTTAGCATTGGTACAGGGGTTAACTGAATTTCTGCCAATATCCAGTTCAGCGCATTTGATTTTGGTACCCTTATTAAGCGAGTGGCAAGACCAGGGCCTGGCGTTTGATGTCGCGGTACACGTTGGCACCTTATTGGCGGTAGTGCTTTATTTCAGAAAAGAGCTGGCAGACATGGCTGTCGACTGGTTTGGCTCGATACAGGGCAAACATACTGATAACAGCCGTCTGGCATGGGCTGTTTTGTTTGGCACCATTCCGGTGGGTTTATGTGGTTTATTGTTTAATGGTTTTATCAAAGAGGCACTGCGCGGCGCGATGGTGATTGCGGCAACGCAGTTTGTTTTTGCGGCATTGCTCTGGTGGGCAGACAGCAAAGGCCGTCGTAACCGCAATGAATACAGCATCCGCTGGAAGGATGTATTGATTATTGGCGTGGCGCAGGCAATCGCGCTCATCCCAGGAGTGTCGCGCTCAGGCATAACAATCACAGCGGCGCTGATGATAGGTTTAACACGAGATGCCGCCGCGCGTTTTTCATTTCTGTTGTCGATACCGGTGATTGTGTTCGCAGGCGGCCTGGAAACCCTGCATTATTTATCGGTGGCGAAAGGCGGTGATTATTCCTCACTGATTATCGGTGCTATCATTTCCGGCATCAGTGCTTTTGCCTGTATTCACTATTTCCTTAAGTTGCTTGATAAAATTGGCATGATGCCATTCGTTGTCTATCGATTTATACTGGGCATGGTGTTAGTTATTATGTTTATTTAGGATGGTCATTATATGAGTGCTACAACTTCACCGTTCGAAGGTCAAAAATTAAAATATTTCTGGCTCTGGTTACTGCTGGGCTATTTGTATCTGGCCTATATCATTTTCGGTTCATTAACACCCAGCCCGGTAGAGGTGCATATTGATGACTTTGATAAAATCATGCACTTTTCAGCTTACGCCATACTGATGATGTGGTTTGCGATGATATTTTATAATGCCCGTGCCCGTGTGCTGCATGCGGTGGCGTTTGTGGCGCTTGGCGTCGCGTTGGAATTTGCGCAGCAAGCTGGCGGTGTGCGTTATTTTGAATTCAGTGACATGGTCGCCAATAGTCTCGGTGTGCTCGCCGGTTATGCCGTGACCAGAGGCTGTGGCAAATACCATTTGCTACGTATCGAACAAAAATTGTTGAACAAGGCTTCTGCATAATGTCGAAAGACAGTATTTATTCAAAACGGCAGAATGTGGTGGATTTTGTCTTTGATGAAAATGTCGCCAATGTTTTCACTGATATGATCCGCCGTTCTGTACCTGGTTATGAAAGTATCATCACCATGCTCGGAGTGTTTGCAGAACAATACGTGCAAGACAATTCGGCTGTCTATGACCTGGGCTGTTCATTAGGAGCCGCTACTTTATCAATGCGTGCAAGGTTGCTGCATAAAAATTGCCAGATGATAGCGATTGATAATTCAGAGGCAATGGCAGAAAGATGTCAGCAGAATATTGGTTTGCAAGAAGGGCCTGATGTGAGCGTGAGCTGTGCCGATATACGCGAAATAGAATTTGAAGCGGCTTCACTGTCAGTGCTGAACTTCACCTTGCAGTTTTTACCGCTTAACGATCGCGAACTGTTGTTGAAAAAAATAGCAGACAATACCTTGCCACGCGGCGCACTGGTATTATCAGAAAAAATCAAATTCAATGACAGCGGCGAAGCACAGCTAAATGAAGAGCTGCACCTGGCCTTTAAAAAAGCCAATGGCTATAGTGAGCTAGAAATTGCGCAAAAACGCTCGGCTATTGAAAATGTTTTGATACCCGAAACGCTTAATGTGCACCTTGAGAGACTGAGTTCTGCTGGCTTTTCTCAGGCAGTGGTTTGGTTTCAGTGTTTTAACTTTGTTTCGATCATTGCGATTAAATAAGTGTCGCAGCCTTTACTATTTTATTTTGTCATTATCCGAGCATGGCTAGGGCAGAGACCGATTGTATTAACAGCAAGTAAAAGTAGCCAATGAAATCGACGATTGATTATTCGCCATTGTTCGAAAAACTAAAAGATACTGAGCTTGAGCCCTGGCTTGCTGCATTGCCCGTGCAGCTGGATGAAAAACTCTATAATATTAATCATGGCGATATGTCGGCATGGGAAGCCGTGCTCGAATTATTACCGACAATAATACCAGAGGCTATCGAACTGACAGCGTCAGCAATAAAAATTGGTGGCGGCGGAGAGCTCGATGACGCATCAAAAAAGCAGCTGAAGGAAAAACTGCAGGTTTTAATGCCCTGGCGTAAAGGCCCATTCGATTTATTCGGTGTGTATATCGATACCGAATGGCGTTCTGACTGGAAATGGCAGCGGCTTGAGAAATCACTGTCGCCATTGAAGGGCCGGAAAATCCTCGACGTCGGCTGTGGTAACGGTTACCACCTGTGGCGCATGGCGGCGCATCAGCCTGAGCTGGTAATCGGTGTCGATCCGGGTTTGAAATATGTTTATCAGTTTGAAATCATGCGGCGTTATATCAACAAAGCTGTCGGCAATGATAACGCCTTTTTACTACCGTTAGGGATTGAAGACGTACCGGCTTTAAAAGCCTTTGATACTGTTTTTTCAATGGGGGTTTTCTATCACCGCAAATCGCCGATTGATCATTTAATTGAATTGCGTGATTGCCTGCGCAGCGGTGGTGAGCTGGTGCTGGAAACCTTGATTATCGATGGTAAAGATGGGGAGGTGTTATTGCCGGAAGATCGTTATGCGCAAATGCGTAATGTCTGGTTTTTGCCAAGTGTACCAACATTAGAGGCCTGGATGAAACGCTGTGGTTATAAAAATATCCGTGTAGTAGATGTTAGTGTCACCACAATTGAAGAACAGCGTTCAACTGAGTGGATGAATTTTCATTCACTGCAGCAGTTTTTAGATCCGGCAGATCACACGAAGACGATAGAGGGGTATCCGGCGCCGAAGAGGGTGGTGGTTATGGCGGAGGCGCCGTAGGTCTAGTTTATTGTAGCTTGGGGTAAAACCTTAAAGAGCAAAGGCTATAAATCCGTATGCTTTTTCTGTCTTGCTGTTTCTGTAAAGAGTTATATATTCACTAATGATTGATTTATGAAGTAGCAGTATCTTCAAATTTTATGCTTATGGGGTTGTATACAGGTAGTAATTACCATTATGCGACCAGTTGTATACAGACCACACGCTACCCCCATGTAAACCGGGGTCAATCAGTCCATCAATTCGTTTGTCAATATAAATGGTAAAATCACATAAGTCATTAGGGTAATAAGTATTCACACTACCGAAATCTTCATATAGTATTTGATATAGGCCCTGATCGGGAATGTCATAGACATTAAAACTTGCGCAATCATTTCCGTTAATATTAGTCCAAGAAAATTGTAATGCCACCGATGAGTTTTCAGTTACTGGCTCCCATTGAATCTGAATTGTATCTGTTGTTCTTGAATAGACCTCATTACCAATCGGGGATGTGATGGTTATGTGTTGCGGTACTTGAAGTATATTTCCTTCTGAATCCACATGATTTGGCCTTTTTATTTTTACTTCTGCCGTATCTCCAATAATTGTGTGTTCGGGGAATGTAATTGAATAATAATAATCGTATTCAGGGTCGCAATCAAACAGCCAGCAAAGAGCATCCTCTAAACAAGGATAACCAGGTGCGCAGTTTTCTATTTCATGTTCAATTAAGTCTGGTGAATATTCGACACTATCGATAACAACTACAAGCTCATCGCCATGTGCGAGTATTAACTCATCAACATTATGAATCACATTGCCAGAACTAAGTAGCGTTTCACTATGTTTATAAAGATCTATTCTAAATGAGATATGTAAATTGGATTTTGTTAACCTAGCTTCAAGCTCAATATTACTGGTTTCGATACTACTAATTTCAACATTACTGGTTTCTGTTTGCCCCTGTTCCTCACTCGATTCTGGTTCCGGTATGACTACGCAACCAACAAGGAGTAAAGTATATATAGAAATTAGAAAAACATTATGTTTGATATTTGCTGTCATTTTTAATTCATGCATTATTTATATGTTGTAACTATAGCAATGTAATCAATATAAAATAGCGCATTAAACTGACAGCTTTGTAGGAATTATCTGATTCGGGAATATGGAATGCAGGTTCAATTCGTAGCTTGATCTGTAGTATGGGGATTAACAAAAAGATCAAGGAAAAAGTCAAAGGCGTAGGTGGCTGAGCGACTGCAGATTACTTTTCTATCTACAGCAATAGAAAATCAACCAAAAGAGTGCCGCCCAGTTAATCAATCTCTCATTAGAAAACAATGAAAGATTCATCATTAGCCGAAATATTTCGGCTGCGACGTTCAAATTAGCTATGCAATTTTCCGTTTGTATTTTACACGGGACGAAAGGAGAGCATCATTGAAATGCGAGTAACAATAAAGACAGTCATCACAGAAAACTCCGAAAGTATTACTCCTTGCTCGGCTTGCTCAAATGGGGAGAGTGGGTCAAAATCTTAAAGACTTAGGACTTAGGACTTAGGACTTAGGACTTAGGACTTAAGACTTAAGACTTAAGTCCAGAAGTGATAAAGCTGGTGATGGCGGGCAGCTTAGTGTCCGAGGTATTGCTCTACAAGAAAAGCGGTTCTGTCGTGGAGATGTTCTTCAAAGTCATTGATGTTTTTAGAAAATAGCTTTAGGTATCTGCCTGCTTTGTCATGAGATAGCTTTTTGTGGTTGATGTTGTATTCCATTTCCGGCAACGTTTTATTGGTCCTTGGCACAATGTGCCAGTGAACAAGGTTTGGTTCGATACTGCTGACCTGCTCTTCTACGTACTGACAAAAGTCATTGACGTGCTCTTCACCGCTGGGGCCAAGGCAGCCTGCTTCTATGCGGAAAATGACAGTGAGCTTTTTTTCATCGGGTAATGTCAGCCTGGCGTTCATGCGAATTTCCAATATAAAAGTGGGATATACGAGTTCGCTATCTGGATATTACTATCGTGCTGATAGCGAGTTACTCGTAAATTAACCGTGAACAGAAACAACTCTACTGAATTTTAGAAGATTAAATATTAATATTTTATGTAAACTGTTAAATTTTTGTGAAATTAACTGGCGACGTATCGATGCGGTCCGTCGTTTGCTGTGAAGTGTGAACAGCCGTAACTTTTGCCGGTGTATTACAAAGTCAAAGGCATCGAACAGTGAATGATGTCATGGGTCTTTAAGTTGTTAAAATAAAAGCATTTATTTAAGCATGTTTATTATGTGTCTATGCTAAAGCCAAGCACTAGCGTTAGCCAAAATGAAAGCTTTCCCGGAGTCGGTCAGTCTCAGGCTTGTTTGACTTTGTGCTAAGAAAGATTAAAGCTAAACGCCTGTATCGCGATTCGAAAATCAAACAAAACGCTCGATCTGACTGAAGTTGGTAAAAAACCGTTATAAGGTTTTGATATTCGTCAAAATCAAAAAAACTATCCATGATACGATAAATATTATAGAAAATTCTGTATGCACTACTAGTGACGGTAAATGCAACACATAAGCCAGGATGGGCTAACTATCTTTGGTGAGATGATGTTAACAAGTGAAAATTTTGATTTTGATGAGTGGCTCAAGCTGGCAAAAAACGATGTTGATGCTTTTGAAATAAAGCGCGATGAATATATAAAACAATTTATTGCACAGGCACCGGAAAAATATCACAAGCGCATGAGTGGTGTTCAATGGCGAATTGATATGGAGCGCAATCTTACTGATTCATCTCTGGCATCATGCCTGAAAATATATGGGCAAATGTGGGACAGTTTGTGTGGTGACGATGGCTTATGCGAGAAAATGGAGTCTTTTCTATTGTATGTGGAGTCTGCCGATGTGTTTTGTGATGAAAGCCTCGACAGAAAAAATACTTGCGTTACATCTAATGTGGTTAATTATCGATAAATCATCAAATGCGGAATGTAGAATGCTATTCTGATTGCGATGTTGCTCCACTGGCGATTGAAATAATCGGCTGATGCGGCAATTTGTTTCTAAGTCATTTCGTATCTGATTTATTGTCTTTTAAGAAATAAATGTCTGCCACAAAGGTAGCATATATCGGCTGGCTACTAGACTTTGCCATGAGCTAGTGTTGTAGTGGGGAAGATGATTTCAAATCAAGCGGCGCCGTTATTAAATCAGACATAACGGCTCCGATGATATTGCTGAAAATAATTAACTCGCTTTTCCAGCGGCCGTCGCTTCTGGTATCTCAACCAGTTCGCCGGTTTTGCAGTCATAGATATAACCGTAAACGGGGATCTCTGCAGGTACCATGGAATTGCTTTTTATTCTGACGACGTCTTCAACGACGCTTTTTGCATTGTCGCTGATGGTTAACCAGTTAATGTATTTGCCATCTGTTGTGCCACCGCCTGCGTTACTGTCGTGCCAGCCACTGGCATCGACAGAGGATGTTTTCAGGCTGCCGGATAATAACTCGCTCATGATATCGTTATTGAATGTTTCCATGCCGCAGTCGGTATGGTGAATCACAAACCATTCTTTGGTGCCGAGTAATTTGTAAGAAATGACCAGCGAGCGAATGGCATCATCGCTGGCTCTGCCGCCGGCATTGCGAATAACATGCGCGTCGCCTTCTGCCAGGCCGGCATATTTTGCCGGGTCAAGGCGTGCATCCATACAGGTAAGAATGGCAAATTGCCTGCCTGGCGGCATCGGCAAATTGGCTTTGTCGCCAAAGTTCGAAGCGTATTTAGAATTTGCTGCTGTTACTTCATCAACTACTTTACTCATGGTTAACTCCCGCAGAAATGCCTTTGTTAAAATATTTATCTGGCATGGTTAATGTTTTATTTAAAGTGAACCAAGTAGCCGTTGGAAATCTACTTAAATGTTCGCTTTGTCTTTTTTATTGTATAAACATTTTTATACTATCAGCTAGACAAATATGGTGCGAAGTATTTTATAGTCTTTAGCTCAGATTAATTATTGATAATATAAACAGTTATTAATAGTGTGGTGATGCAGAGCGCTTAATTTTTCTGGCTGGCGCGGTTTAAAACTGGGTATGACTGTCAATGATTTGTTGTTTCAAGAGGTAAGTTGCAGACGGCTTACGAGCCGCCTGCTTTAATAAGAATGCGCTGGCTGTTAAAAAAGACCAGGAATAGATCAAAGGTTTTACCAGTCATCATCCGGGTGAACTGGCTCGGCATACAAATCATGCTGGTCGGCATCGGTAATGGTCACTTCAAGAAAGTCGCCAGCCTGGAAACCATCAATAGCCGGTAAGATCACCATGCCGTCAATGTCAGGCGCATCGGCTTTTGATCTTGCCAGCACTTCTCCGGTTTCTTCATCGTAACCGTCAATGTGCACGGTTATTTTTTTACCGATTTTTTGTTGCAGTTTTGCCGCACTGATGTCGGCCTGCTTTAACATGAAACGTTCGAGGCGTTCTTGTTTGAGTTCTTCCGGCACCGCTCCGGCTAACGCATTGGCTTTTGCACCTTTGACGTCAGAATAGGCAAAAGCACCAACGCGATCAAGCTGTGCTTCGTCTAAAAAGTCGAGCAGGATCTGAAAGTCTGCCTCGGTTTCACCGGGAAAGCCGGTGATAAAAGTGCTGCGTAAGGTAATGTCGGGACAGATCTCGCGCCATTTTTCAATCCGTGTTAACACATTTTCTGTGCTGGCCGGGCGTTTCATGTTTTTTAAAACTGACTGGCTCGCATGCTGAAACGGAATGTCGAGATAGGGCAGGATAATGCCGTCGGCCATCAATGGAATGATGTGGTCAACACTCGGGTACGGGTAAACGTAATGCATGCGTACCCAGACGCCCAGATCGCCAAGGTTTTTTGCCAGTTCCAGCATGTTGGTTTTGATCGGGCGGGTGCCGTGGAAGTCGGTTCTGTATTTCAGATCAACACCATAGGCGCTGGTGTCCTGTGATATCACCAGTAACTCACCGCAGCCAGCATTGACCAGGTTTTCGGCTTCTGTCATCACCGAGCTAATATCGCGGCTGACCAGCTTGCCGCGCAGATCAGGAATGATGCAGAAGGTGCAGCCGTGGTTACAGCCTTCAGAAATTTTCAAATAGGAATAATGTTTTGGCGTTAGTTTAACGCCGGCAGGCGGTACCAGATCGGTATAAGGGTCATGCGGTTTGGGTAAATGTTGATGCACAACCTGCATCACTTCGGCCTGGGCATGTGGCCCGGTAACGGCTAGCACATTCGGGTAGTTATCCAGCACCACGGTATCCTTTGCACCCAGGCAGCCGGTGACGATGACTTTGCCATTTTCGGCCAGGGCTTCACCAATCGTATCCAGTGATTCTTCTACAGCGCTATCAATAAAACCACAGGTGTTAATCACCACAAGATCAGAGTCCTGATAGCTGGAGGAGAGCTCATAGCCTTCGGCGCGTAACTGGGTGATTATGTGTTCAGAGTCTACCGTCGCTTTCGGGCAGCCAAGGCTGACAAAGCCGACTTTCGGGATCTTGGATGAATTGCTCATGAGCTGTAGCTATCGAATAGGCTAGAAAGTTAATATTTTAGCATATTCAATTTAAACTAAAGCTAAATACTGACTAACGATAGGGCTGGCGGGCCTGTTTGATGCTCTCTATCCGGCATTGCCTGATCGCATCGGCAATATCAGTACCTTTCAGGCCTTGTTGCAGAAATGGTTGGGCCGTGATTTTTTGAGCGGCGGCAAAGGCCACTCTATATATAGTGGGCTGATCAAACGCGGCATTTTCAAAACCGGTGCGCCCACGTGAGTCAGCTTCGCACGCCAGCAGGAACTGCTCAAAGCGCTCAGGCCTGCGAAAGGCATCGAGATTTTCCAGAGTGGATAAGAAGGTGTCGTCACGTAATTCGGCGGCACGGTGATAATGCAAATGATAGCGGGCGACCACAACCGCCAGATCGCGGAACGGATTTGGTGTTTTCAGGCGTTTACACACGGCCTTAACCAGAGGCACGCCGCGTTCTTCATGGCCTATGTGCTTCGGCCATTCGTTTTCAGGCGTAGTGCCTTTGCCAAGGTCATGTAGCAGAGCGGCAAAACGAACCGCGTTATCACTGGATAATCTGGCGGCCTGTTCTAATACCATCATGGTGTGAATGCCGGTATCGATTTCGGGGTGGTATTCTTTTGTTTGCGGCACGCCGAATAAAACATCAACTTCTGGCAGTATTATTTTCAATGCACCGCATTCACGCAGCACCTGAAAATAACGTTGTGGTTGGTTTTCACCGATGGCGCGGTCAGTTTCCTGCCAGATACGCTCGGCAACCAGGTGCTGGATTTCACCCTGAGCGACAATGTCTTTCATCAGGCTCATGGTTTCTTCGGCTATGCGGAAACCCAGGTGGTGATAACGCGCCATGTATCGCGCCACGCGCAATACTCTTAACGGGTCTTCGGTGAACGCCTCGGAAACGTGCCGGAAAACCCTGTTTTCAAGATCGGTGCGGCCATTGAACGGGTCGATGAGTTCGCCGTTTTCATCTTCAGCCATGGCGTTAATGGTGAGGTCACGCCGCAGCAGGTCTTGCTCAAGCGTAACCTCTGGCGAAGCGGAAACGCTGAAGCCTTTATAACCATGTGCACTTTTACGTTCGGTTCGGGCCAGTGCGTATTCTTCATGAGTGTCTGGGTGCAGGAAAACCGGAAAGTCATTACCGACCAGTTTATAACCGGCCGCTTCCATCTCTTCGACGGTGGCGCCCACCACAACCCAGTCACGGTCATTGGCGGGGTAATTAAGTAATTTGTCACGAACGGCGCCACCGACCAGATAAGATTTCATTAAATACTGTTTCCGACGTTAAAGGAGTTGGCTAATATGTTATCAGGAAGCGACAGCAATTGGTAAGAGTCACTGCTTTTTCATCTGGAAGTATTTAGACTGCAATATTTTAGAGCGATCTTTACGTTTATCATTGTTCTGAATCAGCCCTTTTCGCTTTGGCAGAAACTAGGGCCGAGCGGACATAAAATAAAAAAAGCATCACACAAAGGTCACAGAGAAAAGCCTGTTATATAAAGGCTTGTCTCTGTGGTGAAGAATATTGTGATGTTAACAGCTATTGCAGAATTTTTGAGACTTTCAATCTGTTTAAGAAAACACAGTATTTGTTTTAAATATTTGAGTTATGCTGTCATAAAAGGCGTGGTGATTGCCGCAATAATGTTAGCGGGAATCTACTGTTTATTAATCAAGCGGAATATTGAGGCGCTTTTTGTCGTAATCACGACTGCCAAAACATGCGAGGTATTCTTTTGTGCTCATAATGCCTTTTTTATCTTCCAGCGCTGCGGATAACTCGCCATAATCATCATCAATGTCAATATTGACTTTTTTGCCGTTGAGCTGACCGCGACAGACTTCATAAATACGTTCATGCGATGCATCGAATACCCTGAAGCCGTGCAGGCCCAGATTGTAATAATGCAGCGTGATCAGTGTCTGAATGGGCGCATTGCGATGGGTTGTCAGATAGCTGCCAGAGAAGTCCTGTATCACCCGGTCTTTATTGTCATATAAAAAAACCTCGATTGAATGAATGGCATCAGGATTTTTTGTTTCCATCTGTACGATGCTGGTGACGGTGTTGTTGTCGTTATTGGTGTATTTGGTTTCCTGATAAAAGGCCGGTAGATTACTGTAGCCGCCAGTGCGTTTTGTTTCGGTATGCGGTGACCTGGCCCTTAACTGATGAGTCAGTGTTAGCAGGTCATTAACAAACTGGTTCCATTTATTGACCATCTTGTCATTGGATTGCATGTCAGCCATCGCTGTTTGCGAGTTTAAGGCAAGTAAAATAAAGATGGGCAGTGCTTTTAAAATGAACGTCATTGTGGGTAGCCTGTTTTTATATTGTGTCTTATTGACCAGTATAGAGGCTTAAAAGTTCAGAGCAAGACGGGAAAACCCTGACACTGTTGTCAATTTGAAACGGTGTCAGGTTTGAGCTTTATTTCATTTTGGCCTGTGCCGCAGGGATTGCGGCGCCACTGTTTATTTTTGCGCCCATCTCGGTAAGCACGGCATCCAGTGCACCCAGACATAACAGAATGTTTTCAGCACGACTGCTATAGCCCATCAGTCCAATTCGCCATACCTTACCGGCTAATGCACCAAGGCCAGCACCAATTTCAAGGTTGAACTGGTTTAACAGCGTAGAGCGTACCGCGGCTTCATCCACGCCCTCTGGAATAGTGACGGCATTTAACTGCGGTAAACGTGAGTTTTCATCAACGATGAATTGAAGTCCCATGGCCTCAATGCCCGCCCGTAATGCCAGGTGATTGTTGTGGTGACGTTGCCATGAATTTTCAAGACCTTCTTCTTGCAACATAACCAGTGACTCGTGCAAAGCGTATAACGCATTAACCGGTGCTGTGTGGTGGTAAGCGCGTTTGCCTTCACCACCCCAGTAACCCATCACAAGGTTAAGGTCGAGGAACCAGCTCTGGACTCTGGTTTTGCGGTTTTTGACAACTTCGACAGCGCGGTCATTGAGGCTAACTGGTGAAATGCCCGGTACACAGGATAAACACTTCTGAGTGCCCGAGTAGATCGCATCAATACCCCAGTCGTCAACGCGTAATTCAGAACCGCCGAGCGAGGTAACGGCATCAACAATTGTTAACGCGCCGTGCTGATGAGCCAGGTCACAAATGGCTTTGGCATCTGAAGCCGCACCGGTTGAGGTTTCGGCGTGGACAAAACAGACCGCTTTGACACCTGGATTGGCTTTTAATGCCGCTTCTACTTTCGCGACATCAACCGCTTTGCCCCAGTCATCTTCAACCATGATGGCAGTCGCGCCAATGCGCTCAACATTTTCTTTCATACGCCCGCCAAAAACACCGTTCTGGCATACGATGACATTGTCGCCGGCTTCAATCAGGTTTACAAAGCAAGTTTCCATGCCCGCAGAACCGGGTGCTGATACGGCGATGGTGAGTTCGTTTTTTGTCTGGAATGCATATTGCAGCATTGTTTTAACGTCATCCATCATGCTGACAAATTCAGGATCAAGGTGACCGATAGTGGGTCTGCCCAGTGCAGATAAAATGCGTGGGTGAACATCAGAAGGACCGGGTCCCATTAATGTGCGTGGCGTAGGGTTAAATGAAGATGTCATAAATATTCCAGAAGATAATAATAGTACTGGCTGCGAAGTATACCTAGAGTTGGCTAAAAGCATAACCTATAAATTAAACGGTTATTATTGGCACCTGAATGATGCATTTGCCTGAAAATTAGGGGTAAGGCTTGCCGGTTACTTTTTGCCCTGATAAAAAAATCTTATATGCGATTTAGCAAATATTATCATTTGATTATATTGCTAAGTTTGTGCATAGGCTGCGCTTGAGGCGTATAAATTAAATATTCATAATTATGAATTATGTATTATATAAGCTGATTTTATGGTTTTTCATTAAAAATAAAATACGTCTTGCACTGATTTTGCCGATGCATAAGCTTGTTGTGGGTATTTGCACTATATATGTACTGCAAATACAGAAATTTAACCTGAGGGGGAATAATGACTTCTGATAAAGCAAAAGATTATTGGAGTAGAAATCTGCGTCTGGTACTGGGATGTCTGGTGGTATGGTTTGCTGTTTCATTTTTATTTGGAATACTGTTAGTCGATGTATTAAACACCGTTCAAATTGGTGGTTATAAACTTGGCTTCTGGTTCGCACAACAAGGTTCGATTTACACCTTTGTTGCACTGGTTTTCTTTTACGCGTCGAAGATGAATAAGCTCGATCGTGAATTTGACGTCCACGAAGGCTAAGGGGTTTATTGATGGAATTACAAACATTAACTTATATTGTCGTTGGTTTATCCTTCGCTTTATATATGGTCATTGCTGTTTGGGCTCGTGCCTCAACAACCAGTGAGTTTTATGTGGCTGGTAAGGGTATTCACCCGGTAGCAAATGGTATGGCAACAGCCGCTGACTGGATGTCTGCTGCATCATTTATCTCGATGGCAGGTTTGATCGCTTTCAAAGGTTATGACGCTTCAGTCTATCTGATGGGCTGGACCGGCGGCTATGTACTGCTGGCAATGTTACTGGCTCCTTACTTACGTAAGTATGGCAAGTTCACGGTACCTGAATTTATTGGCGATCGCTTTTATTCAAGAACGGCACGTATCGTCGCGGTTGTTTGTTTAATCGTGGCTTCACTGACGTATGTTATCGGTCAGATGAAAGGTATCGGTGTGGCCTTTTCTCGTTTCTTAGAAGTGCCTTTTGAAGCGGGTCTGTTTGCCGGTATGGCGATTGTATTCTTCTACGCTGTGTTAGGTGGAATGAAAGGTGTTACTTACACGCAGATCGCTCAGTACGTCGTACTGATCTTTGCATACACGGTTCCTGCAGTCTTTATTTCACTGCAATTAACCGGTAACCCAATTCCGCAGTTAGGCCTGGGTAGTACCATGGCTGATGGTAGCGGTGTTTATCTGCTGGATAAACTCGACCTGGTACTGGGGGATCTCGGCTTCGCCGCTTATACAGAACAGAAAGGTGGCACGCTCAATATGATCCTGCTGACGCTGTCTCTGATGATTGGTACAGCGGGTCTACCACACGTTATTATGCGATTCTTCACGGTACCTAAGGTACGTGATGCGCGTTCATCGGCTGGCTGGGCATTAGTCTTCATCGCGTTGTTATACACTACAGCACCTGCTGTTGGTGCAATGGCTCGTTTGAACCTGATGAACACCATTCAGACTGGTCCGGTAGCGGCGGCAGATGCAAATCTGGCCTATGCTGACAAACCTCAGTGGTTTACTAACTGGGAAAAAACCGGTCTGTTGAAATATGAAGACAAGAATGGCGATGGCAAAATCCAGTACTACAATGACAAGAGTGAGTCATTTGCAGAAACGGCTGAAAAAGCTGGCTGGAAAGGCAACGAGATGGTTAAAGTTGACCGTGACATCATGGTACTGGCTAATCCTGAAATTGCCAAATTACCAAACTGGGTCATTGCTTTGGTAGCAGCCGGTGGTATCGCTGCTGCATTATCAACTGCAGCGGGTCTGTTACTGGCAATTGCATCATCTATCTCTCACGATCTGTTGAAAGGGACATTCAAACCTGAAATCAGTGAAAAGCAAGAGCTGATGTACAGTCGTATTGCTATGGCAGGGGCGGTATTGGTGGCCGGTTACTTTGGGCTTAATCCGCCCGGATTCGCCGCGCAAGTGGTCGCATTGGCATTTGGTCTGGCGGCATCATCGCTATTCCCTGCGCTGATGATGGGTATCTTTGTTAAGCGCATTAATAACAAAGGTGCTGTCGCGGGTATGTTAGCCGGTCTGGGTTCAACTCTGATCTACATCTTCCTGTACAAGGGTATCTTGTTTATCCCGGGTACAGCGATGTTAGCTGACAACCCAAGCGGCTGGATAATGGGTATTTCTCCTGGTGCCTTCGGTGCGGTAGGTGCGCTGATTAACTTTGCAGTGGCATATGCTGTTTCAAATGCAACAGAAGAACCACCAGAGCACATCCAGCACATGGTTGAGGACATTCGTGTTCCAGCGGGTGCCGGTGGTGCATCAGATCATTAATGCCAGGATAGTAATCATCCGGTATTAATTACCTGAAAATGGTAAATTACAAAGGCTCCTTTATGGGGCCTTTGTTTTCTGTAAGATATATAGAGTCGCTCGATTAAATGCTAAAGCAAACAGGGCCATTTAATCGAGACACTTTAAATTTAAAAGAAGAAAGTTAAAGCTATGAACAGAGATAAAAAATTAGCCATCTTAATGGCTCCCTTTTTAGCGATCGCCGGCTACATTGTCGCCGGCTATTTATCCGACAGCCCGGAGCCGCCAATGAGGGCACTGGTGATGGAGGGCGACTGCCGTATAGTGGAAGCTGACTGTGTCTTGCATAGCCCGGGCTTAAGCCTGACGCTGAGCGCGGAGCAGACATTAGAAGCCGGGCAGGCGGTGAATATTAAAATGATCAGCTCTTCAAAACTGGATGATGCGCTAATTTCATTTGCCGGCAAAAAACAGCAAAGCCGGCCGCATCGTTTGAATGAGAAAGCAGAAAATCACTGGCAGGAAAGCGTCTTTATTGAAAATAATGTTGATGCAAAACAAGCTTATCTAAGGCTTATTGTTGGCTGGCAGGGTAATGTTTATTTTGCAGAAGAAAAAATCAAACAATAAAAAACCGGTATAAAATGGAAATAGAACAACTAGAAATAGCCGACTATCTTTCTCAGTGCGCACCACTGAATAAATTACAAAGCGACGAATTAAGCCAGCTTGTACACTCACTTGAAATCAGTTATAGCCGCAAAGGAGAGCGTTTATTAACTGTAGCAGACAACAACTTCACCGTGTTTTTAATACGCTCGGGTGCACTGGCTGTTTATGATGACGAACAACAGTTGTGCGGTCAATATTCGGCGGGCGAATGGGTCGGTTACAAATCGGCATTGAGTGATGGTGAAGTCACCATGTCGGTAGTGGCAGCAGAAGATAGCCTGTTGTACAGAGTACCGGCTAACCTGATCAAACAGCTGATGAAAGAATACGATTTTATCGCTGAATATTTCTCCCATCAAAAACCGCAGCGTTTACGCAGTGCCACTCAGGATATGCGCAACACAGCGGATACCCTTCTGGTGACCACCGCGGTAAAAGATCTGGTGCATGGACAGCCATTACTGGTCGACGTAAACGATAGCATCCGTGAGGTAGCGGTTGCAATGAGCCGTGCCGGTTATACGGTAGCACTGGTCATGCAGAACGACGGCCTAAAGGGCATTGTTACCGACCGGGCCTACTGCACGAAAGTGATAGCCAGAGATTTTTCGGCCGATAAAAAAATCAGTGAGATCATGACGCATGAGCCACTGACTATCGATGCCAGTCGCGCCGGTTCAGAAGCCTTGCTGATGATGGCTCAGCACAACATCCGTCATATTCCGGTGATGCAGCAAGGCCAAGTAAAAGGCGTGGTCACCGCAACGGATTTAATCAGACAGCAAAGTCATAATTCAATTTACCTGATCAATGAAATACACCGTGCCGATGGACTGGCCGAATTGATTGTGCTTGCAAAACAAATTCCCAATACCCTGGTCAGCCTGGTAGATAATAGTTTGACAGCTTTTGATATCGGCAACTTGATCAGCTCAATGGGTGAGGCCATAATTCAACGCTTAATCAAACTGGCGCAGAGTGAGATTGGACAGGCACCGGTAAAATATGCCTGGATAATTGCCGGCTCGATGGCGAGAAATGAACAGACTGCGGTATCCGATCAGGACAACGCGCTGATACTGGCAGATGATTATAACGAAAAGCTGCATGGGCAGTATTTTAAAGCCTTAAGCACGTTTGTCTGTGACGGACTGAATGAATGCGGTTACGTCTACTGCCCGGGTGATGTCATGGCCACCAATAGTAAATGGCGTCAACCGCAGGCCGTCTGGAAGGGCTATTTCGAACACTGGATCAATCAGCCTGAACCCAAAGCATTGATGTATGCCAGTATCTTTTTTGATTTGCGCTGTGTGTTTGGCGAGGCAGCGTTATTAGAAGAAGTAAGAAAAGATATGCTGGCGAAAACAAAAGGTAACGCCTTGTTCCTGAGCAATCTAATGGCAAATGCCTTAAAGTTAAGGCCGCCCTTAGGATTGTTCAGAAATTTTGTGCTGGAAGACACCGGTCATGAAGACAAAGCGCTGGATATGAAAAAGCGCGGTGTCGTACCAATCATCGACCTGGCCAGAGTATATGCATTATCTGCTGGTGCATCCGCCGTCAATACACAAGAGCGCCTCGAGCAAGCCAGTGAAACTGGCGAGCTGAGCAAAGAAGGCATGAGTGATTTAAAAGACGCGCTGGAATTCATATCAACCGTGAGATTGCAGCACCAGTCATTGCAATCGAAAAACAATGATGAAGTGGATAATTATGTCTCGCCTGATATGTTGTCACCGCTGGAAAGAAGGCACCTGAAAGACGCCTTCGATGTGGTGCGTAGCATGCAGGCAGCACTGGAACGGCGCTATTAATGAAAGCCCTGTTTAAAATTTTTCCCAGAGACATAGTAAGAAAACTGATCGTAAAAAACGTAAAAGACAGTGCCTTCAGGGAGTATCTAAAACATAAAATCCCCTCAAGAAAAGATCAGCTCAATAAGCTGGAATTTATAGCGCTGGACTTTGAAACAACCGGTCTTGATGTAAATAAAGATCAGATACTAAGTATTGGCTACACTGTCATTAAAAGTAAACGCATAGTTTTGGCTGAGAGTGACTACCAGGTAATCCGCCAACAGGAAAATCTTCAAAGTGATAATGTCGCCATACACAAAATAACCGATTCAGAAGCTAGCCAGGGTCTTGAACTGAAACAATGTTTTGATCAATTATTATTGAAAATGTCCGGTAAAGTGCTGCTGGCACATCATGCGGATATAGAGCTTGGTTTTTTAAACGCAGCCTGCAAGCAATTTTACGGCCATCAGCTGCCCGTCAGAGTAGTGGATACAATGGCACTGGAAAAAAAACGCCTGCAGCGCCGCCATGCCGGAATCAAACCAAACCAGTTAAGGTTGTTCAATATCAGAAAAGCCTATGGTCTGCCCAGGTACAATGCTCACAATGCACTGGAGGACGCGATAGCTACTGCTGAAGTATTTCTGGTGATGATCAATAGGCACTGTGGAGAGAAGAAATGCAGCTTGCAGGAGTTTTTGTAGGCGTATAACTTATAAAAAAAATTTGAAGCGGTTTTAAGAGTGTACGCGAGTTGAGAATATGATAATTTTCTGTCACAGGCAGGCAGCGGCAATCTATAACAAAATATCAAATGAACAGGAATAAAAAAATGCAATCATCTCAGGCGGGCATACTGGCCGACAATACCAAACAAGCACGATACCTGTTTTTTTCAATCGCATCGATGGCTGAGATTGAAGAGGCTTTAGTCGCATTGAATCAACACGTCGACTGTGAAAAGACGGTGATCGGTTTTGGGCAGTCTTTGACTGAAGCAATGGGTAAAACCGTTGCCGGTTTATCGACTATGCCAGCACAAAGCACGAATGGAATCGAGATTCCGTCGACCCCGGCGGCATTATGGTGCTGGTTGCGCGGTGATGATCGCGGTGAATTATTGCACCGTTCACTGCAGATTGAAGAGCTGCTGGCACCGGCTTTTGTGTTAAATGATGTGATTGATTCGTTTATGTATGACCAGAGTCGCGACCTCAGTGGTTATGAGGATGGCACTGAAAATCCGCAAGGCGATGAAGCCATTGCTGCTGCCATTGTTCAGGGTCAGGGAGCAGGTTTGGATGGTGGCAGTTTTGTGGCTGTGCAACAGTGGCTGCATGATTTTGACTCACTGCAGTCGATGACAACGGAGCAGCGTGATGATGTGATCGGGCGGCATATCAGTGATAACGAAGAATTTGACGAAGCACCAGAGTCTGCCCATGTTAAGCGCGCTGCGCAGGAAAGTTTTGAGCCAGAAGCGTTTCTGCTGAGGCGTTCGCTGCCATGGTTAGATGGCATGCAGGCGGGCCTGGTATTTGTTGCCTTTGCTAAATCGTTCGATGCCTTCGAGGCGGTTCTTAATCGAATGCTAGGCCACGAGGACAAAATCAGTGATGCCTTGTTCAGTTTTACCCGGCCGGTCAGCGGCGCCTATTTCTGGTGCCCGCCGGTGAGCAATGGCAGGCTGGATCTGAGTGCGCTCGGTCTTTAAGCCTTGTCGGCCGTTAACGGCCGAGTAGCGAACGCCTGTGACCAGGCATTGACCGCCGCTTCAGCTCAATGCGGTTTGAATAAATGAGAGCCGCGCTTTATTGAGTGGCTGCCGGCTATGGCGCATGTTATTGCCGTCTGGTGAATACCCAGTTGTTGCCCTTGCTGGCCTTTTGGTTAAATGTATAACCTTCTTCATCAAAGGCTTTAATATCGTCAGGCTTGGATAACTGGTTTTGAATAATATAGCGGCTTAACAGTCCGCGGGCTTTTTTGGCATAGATGCCAATCATTTTATATTCGCCGTTTTTATACTCTTTGAACGCGGGCGTAATAATCTCAGCATTGATGGCTTTGGTTTTTACTGATTTAAAATATTCATTGGAAGCAAGGTTAATTAAATGCTGTGATTTACTGGCTTTTAATTGTTTGTTGATGGCATCGGTAATGATGCTGCCCCAGAATTCATAGAGGTTTTTGCCGCGTTCATTATCAAGCCTTGTACCCATTTCAAGCCGATACGGAAACATTAAATCAAGTGGTCGCAGCAAACCGTACAAGCCAGACAGCATACGGAAATGTTTCTGTGCAAACTTGATGTCAGCAGAAGAAAAGCTGTCCGCATCTAGGCCGGTATAAACATCGCCTTTAAAAGCAAACATCGCCTGTTTGGCATTATCAGTGCTCAGCGGTAACGACCAGTCGGCATAACGATCAAAATTAAGCTCTGCCAGTTTCATGCTCAGGTGCATAAGCTCGGCAATGTCCATCGCTGAAAACTGACGCAGGCGATCGATTAAGATTTGTGAGTGTTCCAGAAACTCTGGCATGCTGCTGGTTTTGGTTTTAGCTGGGGTGTCGTAGTCGAGTTTTTTAGCCGGTGAAACAACGATTAGCATATTTCTATTTCCGCGATTGGTTTGTTGGTTGCATTGATTATAACAAAGTTAACGAGTCTTAAGTCCAAAGTCCAAAGTCCAAAGTCCAAAGTCCAAAGTCCAAAGTCCAAAGTCCAAAGTCCAAAGTCCAAAGTCCAAAGTCCAAAGTCCAAAGTCCAAAGTCCAAAGTCCAAAGTCCAAAGTCCAAAGTCTTAAGTCTTAATTCTTAAGTGTCAAGTCTCAAGTCAAAAGTCCTGTTGCCGGGCTTGCGGCGATTGACTTCGGACCTATCCCTGCATGCTGTCAATCGAAAAAGCGGGTGAAAGCCTCGACTTTTTCGCGGCTGGTGCGGTAGCTGTTCACCAGTGCGCTTTTATCCTCGTAGCCCAGGGCCATGCCGCAGAGCAGAACACTGTCGTTAGCGTAGCCTAACTGCTGTTTTACAATCTCGGGGTAATCAGCAAGTGCCGCTTGCGGACAGGTGGCGAGTCCTTCTGCCTGGGCGCTGAGCATTAGAGACTGTAAGAACATGCCGTAATCGAGATAGGAGCCGGCTTGCATGACGGGGTCAAGAAAAAACAAAAGCATCACAGGGGCATCAAAGGCGCGGAAGTTTTTTGCCCACTGGTCTAACTGTTTTTGTTTGTCGTCGCGTTTAATGTCCAGCGTTTTATACATTTGCAAACCACAGGCCCGGCGACGATCTTTATAAGGCGACTGCCATTCTAACGGGTAGTATTGATAATCGGCATGGGCTTTATCACCGTTACGAAAAGCGGTTTCGAGTTTTGTCTGTAATTCTTCTTTCTGTTTGCCACTAACAACTGCAACCTGCCAGGGTTGTGTGTTGGTTCCCGAGGGTGCATGCGAGGCGTTAGCCAGTATTTTTTCTATCAGCGATCTGTCGACCGTTTTTTGGAGAAAAGCACGGGTTGATTTTCTTTCCAGCAGAGCGTCAGTAACGTTCATGAGTGTTCCTGTTAAATTAATTAGTGTCGAGTAATTCGATCCAGTGTTTCACCGCTGTCTGGGTGCCAGAGCTGAGGTGGTGCAGGCAACCGATATTGGCGGTTGCGATAAGGTCGGGCTTGTTTTCCTGCAGAGACTTGATTTTATTGGCTTTCAGTTGCTGGCTGATTGCAGGTTGTAATATTGAGTAAGTACCCGCTGAACCGCAGCACAGGTGGCCATCCGAAATAGTATTTAATGTGAACCCGGCTCTCGACAAAATACCTTCGACCACGCCGTTTATTTTTTGCGCATGTTGCAAGGTGCAGGGCGAATGAAATGAAATGGTTTGTCTGGCTGTTATCTGTAACGGGCTTAAATCTTCAGTGGCGATGATTTCAGACAGGTCTTTGCAGTGCTGACTAATCACCCTGGCTTTATCGGCATATTCAGCATCGTGACGAAGTATATAACCGTAGTCTTTGACCATGGCACCGCAGCCGCTGGCTGTTATCACAATGGCTTCGGCTTCAGCTGACTCAATCAATGGCCACCATTGGTCAATATTTTGTTTGATAAAAACACTTGCAGTGTCTTCATCATCCAGGTGCTGATTGACCGCGCCGCAGCATTGAGCCAGCGGTTTGTTAATGAGCTCAATGCCGAGTTTGCCGAGCACCCTCGATGTGGCAGCGTTGATGGATGGGCTGAGTGAGGGTTGTACGCAGCCATTGAGAATCAGCATTTTTCGTTTTTGTGAGCGTTTGCTCCACTCGGTGTTTCCGGTGATATCCGGTATCGTTTGTTTTAATTTTTTGGGCAACAGGGGCTTAAACAAGCGGCCCAAAGCCATCGCGGCGGAAAACCGCTTTGGATAGGGCAGTAGCGAGCGCAATAGCTGTCGTATTAACCTGACAGCTAACGGCCGTCGGACTTTTTGATCGACCAGATGACGGCCAATTTCAAGCAAATGTGAATAATCGACACCAGAGGGGCAGGTGGTCTCACACGAGCGGCAAACAAGGCAGCGGTCAAGGTGCTGCTGGGTTTTCTGACTGACCTCGTTACCTTCAAGCAATTGTTTAATCAGATAGATGCGGCCACGGGGCGAGTCGAGTTCATCGCCTAATAACTGATAGGTGGGGCAGGTTGCGGTACAAAAACCACAGTGTACGCAGCTGCGCAAAATCTCTTCGGCACGCTGACCGCTTAAAGACTGATTGTATTCGGGGCTGATTTTGGTTTGCATGGCTTATAACTCTTTATACAGACGGCCGGGGTTTAGAATGCCGGCAGGATCAAAAGCTTTATTCAGGCGCTGGTGCAGCGAATGCATGCCAGGGGCAAGTGGCTGAAAATATTCGGTTGCCTGAGGGTAGTTCTTATAAGCCGTGACATGGCCGCCGAGCGTGCGGGCTGTATCCCTTAACTGTTGAATGGGTAAATCTGTTTTCAGCCAGCGTAATGCGCCGCCCCATTCGATCAGCTGCTCACCGCCTGGCTCGATGTCCTCTGCGGTGGCCGGCAATGACAAGCGGGCTATCGATTGCGAGGTATCAAAAAATGCATGCTGTTGTTCTGTTATCGATGTCCAGAATGCCTTGCTGTCGGCTATTTCAGTGGCATTTATCTTTTGGCTAATGGCCTGGCTGGCGGATAGACAGTTCATTTCGCTGCTGTTGAGGCGGATATAAAGATGGCCGTCGAGATAAACGCTGGCGCTGATCGGCCAGTTCTGGGCTGACAATGCATTTATATTCTTAATCGCAGAGTTGATGTGCTGCTGGCTTTTTATGGTGATTTCGGTCTGTGCTAGCGGCAGCACTTTTAAAGACACTTCCAGTATTAGGCCTAATGTGCCGTAAGCGCCAGCCATCAGTCGCGAGGCATCGTAACCGGCCACATTTTTCATCACCTGACCACCAAATTGCATATCATCACCCTTGCCATTAATGATGCGCGAACCGAGAACAAAATCGCGTGCGGCACCTGAATACGCTCGGGCCGGGCCGGATAAATTGCAGGCAATGGTGCCGCCGATAGTGGCGCTATCGGCAAATGACGGCGGCTCAAACGGCAGACTTTGATTGTTTTCTGCCAGCGCCTGTTTAATCTCATGGAGCGTGGTGCCGCTACGGGCGGTAATTACCAGTTCACTGGCGTCGTAACTGATGATGCCGGTATGCTCTGCGGTTGAGATATTTATCGAAGCCTGCGAGTCTGGGGGCGCATTGCCGATGAAAGCTTTGCTGTTACCGCCTTCAATGCGGCAATGCGTTTTGTTTTTATAGGCGGCTAATATCTGCGCCTGTAGATCGTTTGTTAGATTGTTCATAATAATTTAAAAACGTGGTAGTTCAGGATGAGGCAGTTTGCCTTCGTGGACATGCATGGCGCCCAGTTCGGCGCAGCGATGCAGGGTCGGTACCGCTTTGCCGGGGTTTAATAAACCGGCCGGGTCGAATGCCGCTTTTATGGCATGAAATTGTGACAATTCAGCGGTTTTGAATTGCACACACATCTGGTCAATTTTTTCGATACCGACCCCGTGCTCGCCGGTAATGGTGCCACCGGCTGCTACGCAGGCTTCGAGAATCTTGGCACCAAATTCTTCGGTGCGTTCGAGTTCGCCTTCAATATTGGCATCATAAAGAATCAGCGGGTGCATATTGCCATCACCGGCATGAAAAACATTGGCCACCGGCAACTCATATTCTTTAGATAAGTCGGCAATGCGTTTTAAAATATTCGCCAGCTCCCGGCGCGGAATGGTGCCGTCCATGCAGTAATAATCTGGCGCCATTCGGCCCACGGCAGGGAAGGCTGATTTGCGCCCCTGCCAGAATTTTGCGCGCTCGGTGTCATCTTTGGCCAGCCGGGTCTCGCTAGCACCACTTTCAAGCAGCACTTTTTCTGCTAAGGGTATCAGCTCGTCGACTTCGATTGTATTGCCGTCGAGTTCACACAATAAAATGGCTTCAGCATCAAGCGGGTAGTCGGCATGAATGAAGTCTTCAGCGGCTTTAATGGCGAGTTTGTCCATCATTTCGAGGCCGGCAGGGATAATGCCGGCAGAAATGATATTAGCCACAGCATTGCCGGCTTTGTAGATATCATCGAAAGAGGCCATGATCACTTTTGCCTGTTCGGGCATGGGCAACAGTTTAACGGTAATGTCGACGATGATACCGAGCATGCCTTCGGAGCCAGTCATCAGCGCCAGTAAGTCATAACCGGGGCTGTCGAGGGCCTCGCTGCCGATAGTAAGCCGCTCGCCCTCGACGGTGACGATATCCAGTTTTAGAATATTGTGCACCGTGAGGCCGTATTTTAAACAATGCACGCCGCCCGAATTCTCTGCCACGTTGCCGCCTATGGTGCAGGCGATCTGTGAAGAGGGATCCGGTGCGTAGTAAAGACCGTGTGGTTTGGCGGCTTCTGAAATCGCCAGATTGCGAACGCCGGGCTGTACATTGGCAGTACGGGCTAAGGGGTCAATATCGAGTATCTGTTTAAATTTAGCCAGGCTCAGTAAAACACTGTCTGCCATTGGCAAGGCGCCGCCGGATAAGCCGGTACCGGCACCACGCGCAATCACGGCAACCTGATGTTGATGGCAGAGTTTCATGATTTGCTGAATCTGCTCAATGCTACTGGGTAAAACCACCAATAACGGAGTTTGACGATAGGCTGAGAGGCCATCGCATTCGTAGGGGTGCAAGTCTTCCTGTTCCGAGAGAATAGCGTCAGCGGGCAGTATCTGCATCAAAGCCGGTAAAATGGTCTGTTTAATGGTATCTATCTGCAATGTTTCTGTCTCGATTAAAAGTTATGTCTGCAGGGTGGCTTAGATTAACGGGAATTTCAACTAATAACGCATAAGGTTATTATGCTGGTTGTTATAGAGGTTATCTACACAGCAGGCTGACTGGATAAAGGCGCACTGCTGTGTATAGCATTAGCGGTACTTGGGTTTAATCCCTACGCACGATATTTCTGAACGCGTCGTACTGGCGCTGGTTATGTTTCTGGCTGATGTACATCGGTACGATATCTTCAATCGCTGTTTTTTGAGTATCGCTATCGTTACAGACGCTGTCGACCAGTAAAGAGCGGTAATTATCCACAGAGAAACGGGCTTTCTCAAAACCCGGGATCAGCCAGTTCATCATAGGCGTCACCAGCGGTATGCTGTTTGCAAAGTCAGACATGTGCGCCATCGCCAGCGATAGGCGATCAGGCAGCGCGATGAATTTACGTTTGATACCCATTAGTGAGGCAGTATATTGCATGATTTCCATCATGCTATAGGTATTCGGGCCGCAGAGATCGATGCGCAGGCCGTTACTGGCCGGGTTAAATAAATGTTCGATCATTGAATCGGCGACATCGCCAACATAGACCGGTGCAAAACGGCAATTGGCTCTGGGCACGGGACAAATCAGAGGCGTGACTTTTAATAATTTACTGAAACGATTAAAAAAATTATCGCCGGGGCCAAAAATAATTGAGGGGCGGAAGGTGGTGATTTGGATACCTTTGTCACTGAAGATATGCAGGTGATTTTCGCCTTCACTTTTTGTACGCAAGTAGTGGCTGGGCGAAGTGCCGGCATCTGCATTCAATACGCTCATTTGTAATAAACGTTTGATATTGTGCTTTTGGCAGGCCTGAACCAGTAGTTTTGGCAGCTCAGTATGGGCTTTTCTGAAACCGGAACCGTCGAGTGAATTGTCATTCAGAATGCCGACCAGATTGATCACGGCATGCATGCCATGAAGATAATAAGAAAGGCGGTTAAAATCATTAACATCGGCTTCAACGATTTCAACATTCGGCAGCACCAGCAGGTTACGGTGGCGTTCTGGGTGTCGGCTTATGATACGGGTGTGAATTCCTCTGGCGGCTAGTTTACTGACAAGTGTGCTGCCGACAAAACCAGCACCACCCAAAATACAGACTTTGCTAATATTCATTTAAGGCCCATTCTAATCTTTATTATTTCAACATTACAAAAACGCTTGAGATCGAGTTTTGGTAATAGTGATGTTTTTTTTATTGTTAACGATCAATAATGACGTTTTAGGAGGCAATTGACAAGTTTATGGGGATAAAAAGGCCTGTTTTCCGACTTAAGAGTTGATTTCATGTCGCTGGCAGAAGAAATTAAAGCGGTTTTGTATTGTAAGCTGATGATTGAGACGATTAGCGGACATCAAAGCGCTATTGGCAGTTTAAACGGGGTTTAAAGGCGGATGTTTTTAGAATTAAAATCCAGAATCCAGGCTTGCAAGCTATCTTTAGTGGCTTTGAGTTACCTTGGCGTGGTGCTGATCTGGTCAACAACACCGCTGGCCATAAAATGGAGCGCTGAAGAAACGGGTTTTGTTTTCGCCGTCTTGAGCAGAATGCTGATCGGTGCTGTGCTGGCACTGTTAATCCTGGTAATTGTTAAGCGAAAATTAGAGTACAGCAAAGCCGCAATAAAAGTCTATCTGGCAGCTGCGCTTTCTATTTATGGTTCAATGCAGCTGGTTTACTGGGGCGCGGTGTATATACCATCGGGTCTGATCGCGGTGATATTTGGCTTCGCACCTGTTTTAACCAGTTTATTAGCAAATAAATACCTGAATGAAAAAAAGACCCGCCACTATCAGTGGCTGGCGATGGCCGTCAGTATTGCGGGTTTAACGATCATTTTCTTTGATGCCTTTATTGCAGGCCTATTAATTATCAAAGGTACTTTTTTGATCCTGCTGGCCGTCGTGTTGCATAGCAGTAGCGCTGTAATGATCAAGGCCTTGAAGGTGAAAATGTCAGCGCTTTCGCTGACTACCGGCGGTTTGTTAATATCCCTTCCCCTGTTTGCCGTCACCTGGTTTATGAATGATGTGGCTCTGCCGACAGAAATTAGTGTTAAGGCGGCCTTCTCAATCGTCTATCTGGCTGCTATGGGGTCGGTTGTGGGTTTCGTGTTATATTATTTTTTACTGGAATCATTAACCGCATCAGTGGTCGCTCTGATTACGTTGATCACGCCGGTGAGTGCGTTATTGCTGGGCGTGTTTTTAAATAATGAGGTGATTACTATTAATCTACTAACAGGGACTTTGCTTGTGCTCGCAGGTCTGGTGTTTTATCAATGGGGACATGCGTTTATTCGGCGAACGGACTAAGTGAAAAGAATAAAACAACAGATCGTTTTCTGTGTTTTTATAAGCCTTGTGCTCTGCTACGGGTCGATACAGGCGGCGCTCATTACTCAGATCGACTTTATAGGTAATGAGAAAACACGTGAATATGTGTTGCTGCAGGAAATGCAAAGCAAAGTGGGGGACAGTCTTGATATCACTGTTCTTAAAGAAGACCTTCAGGCCATCATGAATCTGGGTCTGTTTCGCCATGTCGACTATACGCTTTATGCCGCTGATGACGGCATTGATGATCATGTCAGGCTGGTGGTTCAGCTCAAAGAAAAATACTATCTGTTTGTCTTGCCCGAAATACGATTTGATGAGGTAGACAAAGAAATCCGGCTGGGTGTCCGCGCCTACTGGGACAATATTGCCGGTTCAAATCACAGCCTGCGGTTAAAAACCAGGGAATATGGCGGAACACTGGGTGTCGATGATATTCGTCACGAGCTGACATATGGCATGCCGCGGTTATATGGGTCCGCGTTTAACATCGAATTGTTTAATTTGTTACGTGAAGCGGCCGTGGTAAAAGACAATGCGGACCCCCAGGCCCGAAAAGAAAAAAAATACGGATTCGATGTATTGCGATGGCGGCATTTGAATCAACGCAGCAGTGGCTGGTACCTGGGCGCAGGGCTTTACCATGAAGAAAGAAATAACCAGGCATTATCTGTCGGCGATATATCCGAACCTGATTACCGGGGGAACTTCTGGGGTTTTCGGCTCGGTTATAAACAGGTTAATGAATATCTTTTTAACCGCCGCGGAAAAGATTTTGGTTATACGCTGGACACTACCCGGTTTTTGTTTGAATCGGATCAGAACTTTACCAAGCATATATTATTTTATCGGGGTTACTACCGGCTCAAATCTCAACCCATGAATAACCTCAATGTGCAGCTTGAGCTGGGCGTGAGTGAAGGTGAATACCTCGGTGATACAGAGTTTTATCTGGGAGGCAGTGAATTGCGTGGCTACGCAAAAAATTATTATTCAGGCAATGTGCGGGTGTTGATGAACCTGGAATATTTAAAACCATTCACTAATAACCCGTCCTACCGTTATGGCATGTTGTTTGATATGGGTAACACCTATGCGCGTTTTGAGGATATCGAGCTGACACGTTTGCATCCGGCGATCGGCGTCGCCTTCCGCTGGAAACTGGCGGCGTTCGTTAATGTGAATATTCGTCTGGATATCGGCTACGCAATCGATTCGGGTAATTCGAATGTATTAATAAATTCACGGCACTTGTTTTAGGGTGCTTTTGATAAAAGATTAATCAATAAATAAAAAAGGTGCTGTGTTAAGATTTTTTTATTATATGATGGCTGAAGCTAACAATAAAAGATAATGATAAATCGTAATATTAATCAATTGATTGAGCTGATTTATGAAGCGGCAATCGAATCGAAAAAAATGGACAGATTAGCTGGATTCATTAGCTGAATTTGTTAATTATGTAGAGAAACAGTCAGGCACAATCGCTTCTCAATTAGTTTGCTGTTTAAGTGTTAAAGAAATTAGCTGTGAATCAGGTGCCTCATAACACACCGTTAGATCACAGCTTAAAGCAGTATAAAAAAGACCGATACAACACGCCAGGCGGAACTGGTAAGTCTGGTATATAACGGCTTGGGCGCTTTTGTAAATTCAATTCCTGCTGTTAAGCCAGGTAAACGTGAAGGCTTGCTGACAAAAACAAGTCTATGATGACGAGATCGCGAAACGGTGCAACTTAATGACGGAAGAAATCTGGCGTGTCAGGAATATTGAGGCCCTGATGGTGAACCGATTATTCATTGCCGCAGCGTTCTCGGGTCTCGTCTGGAGTTTGCATTAAACGGACTCGAAATTTCACGACAAAAATCAGTACGAGTTATTATTGCAGACAGCCCCGGCTTTGGTATCTCCGATTCTGATTCCAAAATGAGTTATATGAAATGGGTCGATGATTTAGTTGAGCTGGTGGATCACCTGGGGCTGGATACGTTTTTAATAAGTGATTATGCGATGGGTGTATCTATGCCCTGACCTGTGCAGAAAAACCCCCGAACGTTTAAAAAAGGTTGTATTAATAAGCGCGGCTATGCCGGCTAAGTCTTCTTCTGATTTCGAAAAAATCATTCCGTTGTACAAAATGAATATTCGGATCGCAAGATGTTTTCCAAACATTTATAAATTATTGAGTGATATGCTGGTCAAGGGCAGCATTAATCACCCGGTTGTTTTATATCAGTTAAGTGGAAAAATGGATAGGGCCGACCAGGCGATTATGGCCTCAAACGATTTCAAAACAGAAATGTTTGCGTCTTTGCATGAAGGCTTCAGGCAAGGTGGCAAGGCTTCGTCGCTGGAAATTGTTCAGCTCATGCATGGCTGGGGGTTTAAGCCAGAAAACATAATTATCCCAGTTGATCTATGGCGTGGTGACAGTGATCATCACGTGCCGCAGGTGTTTTCCCGGAGATTTGAAGAGCATATAAAAAAAGATCAGCGGCATTATATGTTTTATACACATTGGCCGGATATTTTGCATTAGCTGTTAAGCTGATTTAATTAGTGGCTCATGTCTATGAGTGCTGTTTCATATTGAATCTTTAAATAGTGATCATTTTTGCAAGACAAAAAAAAGCCGGAGCAAGCGCCGACTTTTTAATACCTTGTTAACAGTGTAACTTAGAGGCTAGGGTACACTTTAATGTCATCTACCTGGAAGCCTTCATACTCCCCGCCGATAGCATCCGAAGTGAATACAAAGCGTATCGATACATCATTGAATCCAGTGAATCCGTTTAACGGATACGAGACACTTGTCCAGTCATGAGTGAACGTTATGTAAGTATCAAGCGTGGCCAGCACAGATTGTGAAATATTATCAAATACCTCAACACTAACTCTATCCCCCGCATTTGCGTTACGGAGTTTATATTTGAACTCCAGTAGAGGGGCGCCACCAGCGAAACGGGTGAGGTCAATGGCTGGTGATTTCAGGTTGGCGGCAAGGTTTGATGCATATAAGCCGCCAGTACCTGGCATGCTTAGCGCATAATCACTGCCGTTGCGACGGTCTGCTGCGGTAATACCGGTAACTCCCCAGCCAGTATCTGCGCTCCAGGATTGAAGCGAGTTGGTTTCAAAGTCCCATTCATATTTAGGGCCGACATACACCTGCAAAGTGTGGGTCAGGTTGTTGTCATTGTCGTTGATGGTTATAAAGGTTTTACCTGTTGCAACGCCAGTGATAGTGGCACGTGTCGGGTCGGTGGCATCCTGAGAAACTGAGGCGGTTGTTGCTACATTGCTGGACCAGGAATAACTGCTGGAACTTGGTGCAAACTCTGATACGACTTGAACCGTTAAAGGTGCTGTCGTTGGTACAACTACGGCGTCTTTCCTATCAGTCGTAAGAAGGTTTGATGGCTGAGAAACAAAGCCAGTTGAATTAAAGCCTGGTGAAACAGTAGTATCAGCTGATGTCAGATTTGTGTTATCAGTAACAGTAAAACTGATGTCCTGAGGGCCTGTGCGTTTAGGACTGGCATACTGAAATTTATATAATGAATCTATATAGTTAACCGAACGAGCTTTCAAAGTCGTTATGCCTGTTATAATTTCGGCAGTTGTGCTCACCTGATTAAAGGCTGATGCATCAACCGGGTCAATATTGCTGTTTTGAGTCAGCAGATACACATTAATATTGTTGTTGTTAATTGTGTTAAATGCGGTATCAAAAGTTGATTCACCGCTGGTGTCAATTGCATCACTCAAAATAACCAGTGTCTTTTTATTAACAGGGCTGGATGCGCCCATTGTACTTGCAAGGGTATTTATTGAATTATAAAAACTCGTGCTTTGATTACTTAACGGACGAGTTGTTGCCAATGCATCAAGAGTGTTCCATAAGGATAAGGCATCCTGAGTATAAGCACCGGCTGTTCCTGTGCGGTCAGTTAAGGCAGAGTCAAATGTATAAATGAGTACGCCCTGACCTTCAATCAGATTGCTGAAATGATTGGTGCCTGTCGCCACTAGTGCTTTTGCCTGATTTATATAGGCTAAAAATTCAGTATCCGTGACACTAGTACTGTTATCGATCATGATGATCATAGGCGTTGATGTGTTTGTGAATCCCGTCGTAGGGTAACCGCGGTAAGTTTCATAATCGTCATCAAAGACAGGATCACTATTAGCGCCTTCAAAGAAACTGAATGCCGCAGCATCGAGGCCTGTAATGGCATTTCCTGAACAGTCCATCATAGAAAAGTTTATATTAACTATTGAACTGGGAGCTGTCGCTGTAACGCTTGGCGACAGGCTATTGGTATCGATGCAGGCAACCGGTGTGGTTTGTGCATCGGTGACTGTGAAACTGAAAGAATAATCAGCAGGCAATGGCATATCGTTGGTATCAAGAATAGTTGACAAAAGCGATACAGTATAGCTCTCACCAGCTGTTAATGCGTTGTCTGGCTTAAATGACGAAGTTAATCCTGCAACACCACCACTGGCGATTATAGTGCCTGTAATGGCACTACCAGTGCTGTCCGTTACGGTATACGAGGAAGTATCGACTGTACTGTTTTTAACGGATGAGCTGAAACGCACATCAATACTGTTAATTAAAGGTAAAACGCTTTGATCAGCATCATTACGGTAGCCAGGAGTGGTGTGCACGATCAGTGGACCAGTGTCTGTAAAGATATTGTCAAGTAAAGTCGTTGCATCACTGGGGATAAAGTTTGTGACAGCAGTATTACTAGGTGTGGTGATATCTTTTGTCTGGCTGATGGCAAGCACAAGTGAATTAGCAGAGACCATATCGAATGGTTGATTAATATCAGAGTAATCATAGCTGAGACTTGCAGCAACATTGTGGGCTGCATTTGTAACCTGTATGCCATTACCAACAAATTCATCATGATCAATCGCCATCAGGAAACGAGTGACATCAGTAACCCGAGTAGTGGTTGTGCTCACGGCAGTGTCATCCACAAAGTGCAGCGGAGTCATTAATGCTTCGGCTTTAGCTTCGCCAATTTTTACGCCGCCAACATAAAAGCTTACTATATCGCCAGCGGTATAAGTGAACTCCCCCATCGGCCCTGTCTGACCGATTGAGCCGCTAGAGGTGGTGAATGTCAAACCGCTAACATTGATCAATTGACCTTGTTGTGAAGATGAGGATGAACTGCTTGAACAGCCTAGTCCTGCTAGTATCGGAATGGTGAGAGCCACAAATATTTTTTTATATATCAAATGCATTTTAAATGATCCTTTTATGTTTTTTCTAGACGATGGCAACTGCCCGGTTGTCATGAGAATATCTGGAGTATATTAAATAGTATTTAAATTAAATCATCATGTCATCACCTAAATGGGTGATAGGATAGAAAATATCTGGCTCGATGCGAGTGAAAAGATAAAATATTATTTTTATTAATAATGATATGTTTTTCATATTGCTTTCCTGTCAAGAAAGTTTACACAATGAGAATTTATTAGTGTTAGGTGAATTGCATTAAAGGCTGTTTGACTTATTTGGCTGAAGTGATCGATAGTATCTATCTGCATGAGTTTTCAGGTATCTTGGTCTTACGCTGTTTTTAGGAGATGTGGGTAGGAGTTATTTATTGCAATAACCATGAACAGTAAGATCGGGATCGGAGGTACATAGGCGCATGAGGATGGTTCTCTTTTAGAGCTGTTGTCTGTTTTGTGTTAAGTGAAGTTCTTGCTGTGATTTAGGATTATTCATTTCGTAAAAGGGGTTTGCGATGGCCAGAAATGCACGGGTGTATATTCCCGGCATGCACAACCACGTTGTTCAACGTGGTGTCGACAGGTCAGCGAGCTTCTTCTCTGATGATGATTATCGGTTTTATCTAACATGCTTCGATGATGATCGTCAGCGTAATGGTGTGGCGGTACAGCTTATGTATTAATGACTAAGCATGTGCATTTATTGATGATACCGTCAACGATTGATGGCACTTCTCGGGTAATGTTGTTGGTGTGGGGTCGGTGTGTGTAGTACATAAACAAAACCTACTAGCCAACACGGGCTTTATGTGAGGGCGGCATAAGTTCAGTTTAGTGGGTGCTGATAATTACCTTATGTCTTGTTACCGCTATATCGAATTTAATCCAGTGCGGGTAGGAATGCTTTAAATTCTGATCAACGGCTTATCAAAGATGCTGCCGGTTTTTTCGGCTAAGCCAAAAAAGATTAAAGCGGATCAGAAAAAATGTCATCAGAGACGTATAAAACCGTAAAGTTCAGGTAATATTCATTTATAACGCTTAAATCCCGTCATATTAAAGTCACCTTTCACCCATATGGGGGATGCGGTATTTAAAAATCATCTTTATAGTCAGTTTGTGGTCAACAAAATCACCGGTGTAATTACGTCTTGCATTGGATCAGCACATGGATGTGTAGTCAAAGTCGTGTATTCATCGGCCAGGATAACAAAGTTAATTCTCATCTCCGGGTCGGTTCTGGTGCTGACTTATCAGCGAGGCACGAACTTACAGTAGCTGTACATCGGCGCTGACATTGTTGGTATGTTGCCGGTAGTTAGGTTTCTCTAGGCTTTTAAATGTTGTTTTTAAAATATCTGAATGCAGGCGTTTTAACGTGGTGATTTTAAAATCAAATAACCTCAGGATTAATTTAAAATGAAAAATTTTTCGGTACTTGTCTTATTCTTTGCCGGTGTTGTTAGTTTGTTCCCGCTATCAAACGCAAACGCGGCTGACCCGGTTTTTACTTTTGCGCCGCCGCCAGTGGCCTACGAAGGGACAAATGGTAGCCATCGCTTTACCTATGTGTCAGCTGATTTTGGTACAGCTAGCATGACCGGTATAGGTTATGTAGAGTCGAAAGCGATAAATTCATCTTCGGTAAACTCCAATGCAACGGCTATTGAAGACAGCGAAAGTTTTTTCCTTATGACGGATGGCGACGTGACCACAATGATAAATATTGATACTGGTATGCGTAGGGATTATCAGTTGGGGCGTGCGGCCGGGGCAACTTTCTTCCATGGCTACAACTGGGGTTTAGGCTTGATAGACATTAACCTGGAGACTGCCACGAGTCATGGAACCTCTGCTACATTGACTGTGCCGCTATCGTATACTGTCGGAATCCAGAAAAAACTTTCACTGGCTGATGCGACAATTATTACACCGTATATTTATGGTACTGCTGGCGTTACCTTCACAGCAAACAATACCTATTCATGCCCCGATGCAGGCGGGATTTGCGCTACTAGTGATGATCAGAGTCAGTTTGATTACACGGCAATAGTTTATGGTTTTGATATTTTCTTTAACGGCATGTCACTATCTACTGTTATTACCGATAGTGAAAACGATATGATCATGTTCTCGCTCGGTTTCCCAATGAAATAAAATACAAAGCCTGTGGTGTTGACTAAAAAGCCAGCTTTAAGCAGGCTTTTTAGTCATTGCTACGGATAAGTTAAGCCTGAAATATACTGGCTAAAAGCCTCAATGCTTCAGCCAGGTTATGCGGCAGTGTTAAGTGGCGTTGTCGGGCTGGTCTGTATGCTGGAGTGTGCTCATCAATAGAAATGAGTTATCTACAGCTGACGGCAGAAGGCTTTTTTCTTAAGGGTCTGAAATAACTTTTATCGTTATAAAAGCTTTCATTTTGTCTGCCGTTCCACCAGCTGGGAACGCCAAGCAGCGGCAAAGGTTGCAAGTCTTTTGTTTTTTCAATGACCTTGTTTGACCAGATTTCTGATACCTGTATGTCGAGGTTTTTAACTTGCTGGTGTTCAGGTTGCGAGAAAAATCCTTCTGGTTTGTTAATTAATAGAGTGTGGCTGGTCATGCCAAGATAAGGTGCCAGTGCTTTTTCATGCATGGCATGGCCGAAGATATAACACTGTATGTTTTTTCCCCAGATGTGCTTTTTGTCACAGAATATTTCTTTCCATTGGTGGTTGCGAATCAACTCTAAATAGTTTTCGTTATCGGCAACGATGATTGCGCCGCATTCATCAAACAGGGTGATAGCGTTTTCCAGCGGGCTGCGGTTGCTGCCAGCTTCTCTGCTCTTTGAATTTTCAAAGTGCAAGCAATTGAGTGCCGCTTTTGTTTTCGGGAACTGTAACCAGGCTGCGGCATTAAAAAAGTCGTGCCAGTTTTCGAGGCGGGTTTGTAGTTCACCTTTTAGATAAATACGCGATTCATAATGGTCTTCAAATTTCTCGGGGGCTTCGCCTTGTGCGACAGGTTTGATTTGAATGTTGTTGTGAGACTGAATGTTTCTTTTTCTGAATTCTTCTGCAAGCTGTTCCAGTGTTGGCCATTGTCTGTGTTGGGTAAATGGCTGCGCAACTTCACGCAAGGAGGTAAAGAGGGGCGATGATTCAAGGAACGCTGGGTTCCAAGTGTCGATAGTTGTTTTTGCCATAAATAAAGAGAAAGTCGTAAGTCTGTAGTCGTAAGTCTATAGTCTCATGTTCAGATTTTGGACTAAAGACTTTCGGCTTATGACTGGCTAGCTCCGCTAGCCCCCTGTCATCGACATAAATCGCACCAGCTTTTCGGGCTTTTCATTGAACTCGTGTTTTTCGGGTTTGAGGTTTATAGCCCTGATGATGGCAGCTTTCAATTCATCATCGGTGCAGCCGTTGCGTAATAACGGGCGCAATGCAAGATTGTGTTCCTGACCGAGGCAGGTGTAGATAGTGCCGTCCACCGATAAACGCACGCGGTTACAGGTTTCACAGAAATGCTGTGAGATCGGGGTAATGAAACCGATGTTGATATCGGTGTCGGCGACATTCATATAACGGGCGGGACCGCCGCCGGGCATAACGCCGGGGATTAAATCGAATTTTTCGGCCAGTCGCTGTTTGATGATTTGTAAATCGATGTACTGGCTCTGGGCATCGCGACCGGTATCACCCATTGGCATGGTTTCGATAAAGCGTAAGGTGAAGCCGTGTTCAATACAGAAGTTGAGCATGGCTTCTGCGTCCATATCGTTCTCATCTTTCATCACCACCATATTGATTTTGATCGGTTTGAAGCCGGCAGCTTTGGCGGCCATTAAACCATCGATGACTTTTGAGAGCTTGCCGCCGGTCAGGCGTTTGAATTTGTCCGGGTCTAAGGTATCGAGGCTGACATTGAGGCGCTCGATGCCGCTGGCTTTTAGATCATCGGCATATTTGGCCATGCGGGTGGCATTGGTGCTCAGGGATAAATCTTCAAGCCCGGGCAGAGCAGCCAGCTTATGTGCCAGTTCGGCGATGCCTTTTCTGATTAACGGTTCACCGCCGGTGAGTCGTATGCGCTTGGTGCCAAGTTCAGTGAAGGCTTTAACAACGCGTTCAATTTCAGCATTGCTGAGTGAGTGCTCGGCATCCTCATAGTCACTAAAGTCTTTGGGCATGCAGTAGGTGCAGCGCAGGTCGCAGCGGTCGGTAACTGAAAGTCGCAGATACTCTATCGTGCGCCCAAATTGATCGGTCAGCTGTTTCATGGTCGTCCAGATGATGTCTATCGACAATAGCCGTTAGTATAGACCTATCGACTGTTCAGAGTTTGATTTGCTTCAATTTTAACGTATATTTAGCAAAAGTTAATATTCTAATTCGCTAAAATTAATAAATTCTTATATAGATAAATACTACTTATCGGCTGATTAAAAATTCTATCTTGCGAGTTATTACTGATGCAGGCAGACTGCACGGCTGATTTTTCCGGTCTGAGTGGTAACGCTCGTCCGAAATAAAGAAAAATCAATGAATTTAATGAGTAGTGGCGGGCTCCAGAGCAGGCTTTCTGTATAGATTGACTATACTCAGTACCTCTCTATTAAAGTGGTTTTTTATGCTGGCTGGCTTGTTGATAACGGCGAGATGGCTGGTTCGTCCCCCCTAAATTAAGACCCAAAAAGGTATTAATAATTATATGAATACGACAACTGCAAACGCTGGTGATGGTCGCACAGAGGTAAAAAATACTACCTGTTATATGTGTGCCTGTCGTTGTGGCATCCGTGTCACACTGCGTGATAACGAAGTTCGTTATATCCAGGGTAATCCGGATCATCCCTTAAACAAGGGTGTCATCTGTGCGAAAGGTGCTTCGGGCATCATGAAACAATATTCACCGGCCCGTCTGACCAAGCCATTGATGCGTCGCGAAGGCGCAGAACGTGGTGCCGGTGATTTCGAAGAGATCAGCTGGGACAAGGCTTTCGAGGTAATGGAAGAGCGTCTGCGTCATTTGCGCGGCACGGATCCGAAGAAATTTGCTTTGTTTACAGGTCGTGATCAGATGCAGGCTCTGACCGGTATGTTTGCCAAGCAGTACGGCACACCAAACTATGCGGCACACGGTGGGTTCTGTTCTGTGAACATGGCCACCGGCATGATCTACACCATCGGTGGTTCTTTCTGGGAATTCGGTGGCCCGGATCTTGAGCGTTCACGTCTGTTCATTATGTTGGGTACAGCGGAAGACCATCATTCCAACCCAATGAAAATCGCATTGTCTAAATTCAAGCGTAACGGTGGTCGTTTCATCTCTGTAAACCCGGTGCGTACCGGTTATTCTGCGATCGCTGATGAGTGGGTGCCGATCAAGCCGGGTACGGATGGTGCGTTATTACTGGCCATCACTAATGAGCTGATTACACAGGGCCTGTATGACCGTGAGTTCCTGGTGCAGTACACCAATGCGGCTGAGCTGGTTAATCAGGATGAAAGCAGCGACGAATTTGGCATGTTTGTTCGTAACAAAGACGTTGAAATTGGCGAGAAAGGCTGTTTCGATCCAGAGAACAAACTGTGGTGGGACCGTAACCTGAATGAGCCGGTTATCACCCATACCAAAGGTGCTGATCCGTTCCTGTTTGGTTCTTATACGCTGGAAAACGGCACAAAAGTTAAATCTTCTTTGCAGTTATTAAAAGAGCGTGTGGAAGAATACACCTCTGAGTGGGCTGCAAGCATCACCGGTATCCCGGCTGAGACCATCAAACGCCTGGCGCATGAAATGGGTATTGTTGCGCGTGATGAAAAAATCGAGCTGCCGATTGCCTGGACCGACGTCTGGGGTAACGATCATGACACCGTCACCGGTAACCCGGTTTCTTTCCACGCCATGCGGGGTCTGGCGGCACACTCAAATGGTTTCCAGACAATCCGTGCGTTATCGATCCTGATGACGTTATTAGGTACGATTGACCGTCCGGGTGGCTTCCGTCATAAAGCACCGTTCCCGCGTCCAATTCCGCCTTGTGCGAAATCGCCAAAAGGACCGGAAGATGTTCAGCCCAACACACCATTAAATGGTATGCCGTTAGGCTGGCCTGCCAATCCTGATGATCTGTTTGTTGATGAAAATGCTAATCCGGTTCGTATCGATAAAGCCTTCTCATGGGAATTCCCGTTATCAGCACACGGCTTGATGCACAATGCAATTACTAACGCATGGCGCGGCGACCCGTACAAAATCGATACACTGATGATCTTCATGGCGAACATGGCCTGGAACTCCAGCATGAACACGACTGAAGTGCGTAAGATGCTGAATGACAAAGAAGAGAATGGCGAATTCAAGATTCCATTCTTAATTGTTTGTGATGCGTTCCAGTCGGAAACGGTTGCGTTCGCGGATCTGGTTTTACCGGATACCACTTATCTTGAACGTCACGACGTCATGTCGATGCTGGATCGTCCGATCTCAGAATTTGAAGGACCGGTTGATTCGGTTCGTATTCCTGTGGTGCCACCAAAAGGTGATTGCAAACCCTTCCAGGAAGTGATTATCGAGTTGGGTTCACGCTTAGGTTTACCAGCTTTTGTTAATAAAGACGGTTCACGTAAATTCCGTGACTATCCTGATTTTATCGTCAACTTTGAAACAGAGCCGGGTTCCGGTATCGGTTTCTTATCTGGCTGGCGTGGTAAAGGCGGCGAGAAGTTCATGAAGGGTGAGCCAAACCCTAATCAGTGGGAAATGTATGAGAAGAACGACTGCGTTTATCATCATCACCTGCCGAAGTCTTACCAGTACATGCGTAACTGGAACAAAGGTTACCTGACCTGGGCACAGGATCACCGCTTAACGCGTTTTGCTGAGCCGATTAATATCCATATTTATTCGGAAGTATTGCAAGGTTTCCGCCTGGCGGCAGAAGGCAAACGTGCGGGAAAACAGCCACCTGAACATTTGCGTGAACGTGTAAGAGAGCACTTTGATCCACTGCCGTTCTACAGTGAAACATTAGAGTCGCAATTAACGGATAAACATAAATATCCATTAAACGCGTTAACTCAGCGTCCAATGGCGATGTACCACTCATGGGATTCGCAGAATGCCTGGTTACGTCAGATTCATTCGCATAACTACATGCACATTCACCCTTCAACGGCGCAGGCGCAGGGTATTGAAGACGGTGGCTGGATGTGGGCTGAATCCATGCACGGTAAAGTGCGTTGTATGGCGCGTTACTCGGAAGCCGTTGAGCCGGGTACGATCTGGACCTGGAACGCGGTGGGTAAAGCCAGCGGTGCGTGGAATCTTGGTAAAGAAGCTAATGAATCCAATAAAGGTTTCTTGCTGAATCACCTGATCTCAGAAGAGCTGCCTAAAAATGAGTGTGGCGAACATATATCAAACTCTGATCCGATTACCGGTCAGGCCGGTTGGTACGATGTGCGTGTACGTGTTTATAAAGCTGAAGATGACGAAGAGAAAGTAACTTTCCCAACGTTCGACACATTGCCGTTATTTCCAGGCATGGAAAAACGTCGTTCATGGTTAGCTTATTTCGCCGGCAAATTCACAAAAAAGGGAGCTAAATAAATGACACAGTTAGCCCTTGTTATTGATTTAAATGTTTGTGTGGGTTGCCACGCCTGTGTAACGTCTTGTAAAGAGTGGAACACCTCGGGTCCTGCCGGTGCGATGTCAGATGACAATCCGTACGATAAAGACCCAACCGGTACCTTCTTTAACCGTGTACAGACTTATGAAATTGGCACTTTCCCTAAAACGGAAACCCTGCATTTTCCAAAATCTTGCCTGCATTGTGAAGATGCGCCATGCGTTCCGGTTTGCCCGACAGGTGCAAGCTACAAACGTGAAGCAGACGGTATCGTACTGGTTGATTACGACAAATGTATCGGTTGTAAATACTGTTCATGGGCTTGCCCATACGGTGCGCGTGAATTCGACGAACATCAGAAAGTCATGAAAAAATGTACTTTGTGCGTGGATCGTATTTACGACGAATCTTTACCAGAGAATGAGCGTAAACCAGCCTGTGTCTTGTCATGCCCAACCAGCGCACGTCTGTTTGGTGATGTACATGATTCAGAGTCAGAAGTGTCGGTAGCGATTCGTGAAAACGCGGGTTACCAGCTGATGCCGGAGTGGGGTACGAATCCATCGAACCATTATCTGCCACGTCGTAAGACCAAGCTGCATTATCATGAAGATGAGCTGCAGCGTGCGGATAATCCGCTGAATAAAGAACATTCAGTGGCTCCGGTAGATGCTCCAACACTCGACGACTCTACTTCCTGGTAGTCGAAAAGGATCTTTTGCGCGCTGGGGGTGTTGCGGCACAGTTTTTAAATGCTCACGTACTAACTTGTACGCTCCGCTTTAAAAACTGCACCGCGCCTACCCAGCACACAAAATCTCTCTTTTCTTGACTGAAGGTTTGGATAAGTTTTTACAGGCTGAATATATATATTTTATTTGGCATAATTTTTAATCTCAGGAGTAATGCTATGCATCCTGCGTTTTCAGTAGTATTTTTAACGACCTTGATCGGTACTGGTCAGGGTTTGTTCTTGGCACTTTTTTCAGCTCAGGCTTATACTGAATTGAATTTATTGCCTTCAATGTCTGACACTAACTTCTTCGGAATGGGTAGTGCCATTGCACTGGCGTTTTTGGTATCAGGTCTGATTGCATCAGTTTTTCACTTAGGTCATCCGGAACGTGCCTGGCGTGCAGCTAGTCAGTGGCGTACATCATGGCTATCACGTGAGGTGATTGCCTTGCCATTTATGATGGCGATGATTTTCGTTTACGGCGTGATGCACCTGTTTGGGCTTGATGGTGTGATTTATAGTGATGCCAGCGGTAACCATTTCAGTTACAGCCTGATTGTTGCCGGTAGTCTGGCAATGATTGCGTCTTTCATTTTATTTATTTGCACGGGCATGATCTATACGTGCATTAAATTCCTGCAGGAGTGGGCGACGCCATTAACCGTCATTAACTATGCATTATTTGGTACGGCTTCTGGCTTTACTGCTGCCGCTGCATTTAGTGCTTTTTATAATGCGCCTGAAATAACTAAGTTCTTTACTGTCTGGGCAATTATCTTAACGGTAGTAGTGCTGTTTACGCGTGCGGCTACTTTATATCGCAACTCGCGTATTAAACATAAGTCTTCAATGAAGACGGCGATCGGTGTGCGTCATAATAAGATTGAACAGAAAGCAATGGGTATGCAGGGTGGTTCATACAACACACGCGAATACTTCCATGGTAAAACAGCAACGTTCCTGAAGTCTGTTAAATATATCTTCCTGGTATTGGTATTTCCTGTTCCTGTTTTATTCTTGGTATCCGGCCTTGGATCAGCTGACGCAGGGTTACTGATTACAGCATTTGTTGTTCAGTTCGCAGGATTGATTGTTGAGCGTTGGTTCTTCTTTGCTCAGGCAAATCATCCTCAGAACCTTTATTATCAGACTGTATAAAAACTGTGTAATTCATCACAGATCTTTTATGTTTACTATCTAACGCTGAATTCTGGGCTATAATAGGCACAAATTCAGCGTTTTTTTATGGGAAGTATCAACATGCGTTTAATATCTAAAAATTTTCTGGCAGCAATGTGTTTAATGCTGGCCAGTTTCGGGGCCTCAGCAACAGGTTTTGATTTCCGTGTAGCCGATCAGTCTGCCGAAATCTTCTATTTATATAAATCATCGAGTTTTGGGTACGGTGGTTCAGATGTCGGCTGGAGCTATTATTTTAATGAGGCTGATGACTACATGGTCTCGGCTTCATTACTGGTGAGTGCAAACGGAGCCGGAGGCCAGCGCGCGTTACAGTTCGGCGTTGGTGTTAAAGCTTTTGTCGCTACCCTGGGTGCGGCTAATGTTGAGGGCGGCGGTCTGGGTCTGGGCGGTTTAGTGCGTTATGTGTTCTCTTCTTCAACCCCTGTGGCGTTATTGTTTGAAGCGTATGCGGTGCCGTCTGTCACAGGTTTTGGTGATGCATCTGACTTTACAGAAGCCCGTTTTGCCATAGAAGCTGAGGTTTCTCCCAGTGCCAGAGCCTATATTGGCTACCGCTCAATGAAGCTGGTTGATGAGACCAGTATTGAGTACAAGCTTGATGATGCAATGAATTTTGGTATTCGTATCAGTTTCTAAGTGTGTCTTGCTACTGAAAAAAGCGACCCTTGCGGTCGCTTTTTTTTGTCTGTGAAAAAGAAGAACGTTTGTAAAATACAGTTACCAGCATGATGATATCTGATGATGAGAGTGAGAGCCCGTAAAATGGAAATAGAAAAATTACTTGAAGTGATGAAAGCATTGAGGACGCCGGTAACAGGCTGTCCGTGGGATTTGAAGCAGACCTTTGACTCGATAGTGCCGTATACCATCGAAGAAGTATATGAGGTGGCTGAGGCGATCGAGCATAATGACAAATCTGAACTGAAGATCGAATTAGGCGACCTGCTGTTTCAGATTGTATTCTATTGTCAATTAGCCGAAGAAGAAGGCAGCTTTGATTTTGCTGCGGTGGTCACAGCAATTGTGGAGAAGATGGTGCGACGTCACCCGCATGTGTTTGCCGACACTGTCTATGCATCAGAAGCTGAGTTTACAAAGGCGTGGGAGCTAAGTAAGCAGCAGGAGAGAAAGCAGAAGGAAAAAGTCACACAAAGCATACTGGATGGTTTAAGCAAGGCCTTGCCGGCGTTAAAGGTTGCTCAAAAAATGCAAACCAAGGTAGCCAGGCTGGGCTTTGACTGGAAACAAATTGAACCTGTGTATGCAAAGATAGATGAAGAAATAGCAGAGGTTCGGCAGGCGGCTGAAAATAATGACCACCAGCATAGCGAAGAAGAAATCGGGGATTTGTTGTTTTCAGTAGTGAATTTGTCGCGACATTTAAATATTGATGCCGAGAATGCATTGCGGAAAGCATCGAACAAATTTGAAAACAGATTCAGGCAAGTGGAGAGCCATTGCCAGCAACAGCATCAGAGTATCAGCGACAAGTCAGAAGAGGAGTTGCTTGCGCTGTGGCATAAAATAAAAAATCTAAAAGACTAAAAACAATAGCGGGCATTCTATTCTATTTGAGGAAATAAAGGCTGGTAGTTCTGCAAAACAAGGCTATAACTAATTCACAAATAAACATTTTTTGAAACGAGTGAACGGGCGCAGATGAAAAAATTACAAGTGTTATTGGTAGACGATTCTGCAGTTGTTCGAAAAATGCTCACCGGAATTGTCACAGCTCAACCCGATATGGAGGTGTGTGCTGCGGCACAAGACCCGCTTTTTGCGATAAAGTATATGGAGAAGCAGTGGCCGGATGTGATAGTGCTGGATGTCGAAATGCCGCGCATGGACGGCATTACGTTTCTCAAAAAAATCATGAAACAGCGACCTACACCGGTGGTGATGTGTTCAACATTAACAGAAAAAGGCGCTGAAACGACGATGCAGGCGATGTCATCGGGTGCAGTGGAGATTGTAACCAAACCTAAAATGGGTGTTAAAGGTTTTCTTGAAGAGTCGGCTGTTGAAATAGCAGGCGCAATCAGAGCGGCCTCAAAGGCCAGGTTCAAACAAAATATGACTACATCAGTTCCCGTTGCTGATGTCAGGGCAAAGTTAAATGCAGATGTGATGATGCAGGTGCCTTCAGGCTCAGCAATGGTAAGAACCACGGAGCGTATTATAGCGATTGGAACATCCACCGGCGGCACAACGGCACTGGAAAAGTTGCTTACCTGTCTGCCCAGAGTGGCGCCCGGTATTGTTGTGGTGCAGCACATGCCGGGAGCTTTTACAGCAGCGTTTGCAACCCGGCTGAATTCACTATGTGATGTCACGGTTAAAGAAGCGGTTGATGGTGAATCATTACTCGCGGGTTTTGTTTATATAGCGCCGGGTGATAAACACATGATGATTAAGCGAAGTGGCGCGGTATACAAAATTTGCATTCAGGACGGGCCATTAGTCAGTCGCCATAAGCCTTCGGTTGATGTGCTGTTCAGGTCAGTGGCGAAATATGCCGGTAAAAACGCGATGGGTATCATTATGACCGGCATGGGCGATGATGGTGCATCGGGCTTGCTGGAGATGAAACAATCGGGCAGTTATACCCTGGCTGAAAATGAACAAAGCTGTGTTGTCTATGGCATGCCCAAAGAGGCGGTCAAAAAAGGTGCAGTGGAATTAGAACTGGCGCTCGAAGAGATGCCACAAAAGATCATGTCTTTTTATCAGGCTGGCCTGAAATAAGCTGATAAATGTGCCGGCCTGTTTGTGTGTCACTTCAGATGTCACAACAATGTAACAAGTCATTAAATAATCAAAAAAATAATCGATTGAGTCATGTAAACCGCTTTAAGCTGTCTATACTAGAATAACCTCAAAAAATAAAGTTTATAAATCAGTTTATGTTGATGATAATAATATGGAAATTTTAAAAAATAATATCGTGGTCTTGGTCCTTTTTGTTATTGCCATCGGTGCTGTTTTCACATCAGGATATGTTTCATCAGCACTGGTCATCGCATTGCTGCTGATCGCAGTTGTTAGCAGCATTATGCAGGCATCGCAGCTTAAGCAGCTAAAGAATGAAATCTCAGCTCTATCAAACGCCGCGGCCTCTGCGCGACCTGTAAAAGACTGGGTTCATGAGTTAAGCCAGAAAATTATTCCGGTTTGGGTGAGTCAGCAAGCCACGGTTCAGACGCAAATCGAAGAGTCAATTAATGGTGTGACACAACAGTTCGCGTCAATAGTCGTTGATATGAATGACACCTTGCAGTTGGTGGCTGGAGACGGCAGTGGCGAAGATGTGGGCATGGTTGTGCAAATGAGCGAAATTCAGTTGAGTACGGTGCTATCGGTGTTACAGGAAGCGGCTTCAGCAAAAACAGAAATGCTGGAAAAGATTCAGTCATTAAGCGGCTACATGGAAGAGCTGGACAAAATGGCCGAAGAAGTCGGTAATTTGGCCAATCAGACTAATCTATTGGCATTAAATGCCGCTATAGAAGCCGCACGAGCAGGCGAAAGTGGCCGCGGCTTTGCGGTGGTTGCAGATGAAGTGAGAAACTTATCAGCGCTTTCTGGTGAGACCGGCAAACGAATTAATGATGGTGTAACAAAAGTCAGAGGCAGTATTACGGATGTGGTATCAGTTGCATCCGATTCGGTGCAGCGCGACGAGGTGGCGCTGGATAATAGTCGCGAAGTCATCGGTAAAGTGATGAGCAGGCTGAACGGCGTGTTATCCGGTTTAAGTCAGAATCAAGAAATTCTGAGAAGCAAAACCACTGAGGTTCAGGATGATATCTCGGGCGTGTTGGTTAACCTGCAGTTTCAGGACCGGGTTAGTCAGATCAGTGCCGCCATTATGCAAAACCAGCAAGACTTCAAAAAAGAAGTAGACACCTTTGTACAATTGGTTGATGCCGGTAAGGTTCCCAATTCGGTAAATGTTGATGAATGGGTAGAAAACATGAAACAGCATTATACAACGCAAGAGCAGCACAGAGATCATGAGGGTGGTGCTGCTGGCGGCAATGATAACAAAGACGAAGAAATAACATTTTTTTAAATACTCAAAGTTGAAGGGGAAGTGATATGGCAACCATTTTAATAGTAGATGACTCGTCGTCATTAAGACAGGTTGTTGCTATTGCCTTAAAAGGGGCAGGTTACGATGTCATCGAAGCCGGTGATGGCAAACAGGCGCTAAGCAAGCTAGACGGCACGAAAATCAATCTGGTTGTGAGTGATGTCAATATGCCGGTAATGGACGGTTTGACGTTTGTCACTGAGATGAAAAAGCTGCCCAAATATAAGTTTACCCCCGTCATTATGCTGACCACTGAAGCCGGCGGCGATATGAAAGAAAGAGGCAAGGCTGCTGGCGTTAAAGCCTGGGTGGTTAAGCCGTTCAAGCCTGACCAGATGTTAAACGCTGTTTCTAAGCTTATATTGCCGTAGGACAGGGTAAAGCATGGCAACTACAAAAGAAATTAAAATAGATATATCAGGCGATATGACTATTTACGAGGCAGCTGAAATAAAACAGCTGTTTCAAAATGCCATTGAAAAACAGGCTAACATCAGTATCAGTTTGGCCAACGTATCTGAAATTGATTCTTCAGGCATTCAGTTAATGGTGTCGTTAAAAAAAGCGGCAACAGATACGGATAAGACGGTGAGCTATCATTCACACAGCCCGGCGGTGGTTGCACTGCTCGATCTGTTTGATATGACATCGTATTTTGGTGATCCCATCGTGATGGAAAAATGAATACCGGATTAAATATGATTAGCATTTTATGGAGTAGCTGTCATGAGTGATGAAATGGATGCAGCCAGGCAAGGTTTCCAGGTAGAAGCAGAAGAGTTACTGGAAGACATGGAAGAAGCGCTGCTGCATCTTGAAAATGAGCCGGGTGATATGGATGCAGTCAGTGCTATTTTCAGAGCGGCGCATACCATAAAAGGCACGGCCGGCGTTTTTGGTTTTGATGATGTGGTGTCATTCACGCATGTCGCTGAAAGTTTGCTGGATCTGATCCGTGATGAAGAAATAAAAATCAATGATGACATTATCGCGGTACTGCTAAAGTCGGGCGACCATATGGCCGATCTGGTCAACTATGTTGTTGAAACTGAAGCTGCGGTGACAGAAGAGCTGCTAACAACAAGTAATGAATTAATTTCACAACTCGAAGCATGCATGGGCAAGAGCAGTGGCGCAGCTGGCAGTGAGGTTGAAGAACAAACATCAAATGTTGAAGCGGTGAGCCGTGAAGAAACAGTTAAAACAAATAATGATTACTGGCATATATCATTAAGGTTCGGGCTGGAGGTATTAAAAGGCGGTATGGATCCGCAGTCGTTTATCCGTTATCTACAGCGGATTGGCGAGATTGTTTCAATCACCACGCTTGTCGATAATGTGCCAGCGTTAAATCAGATCGATCCGGAAAATTGTTATCTGGGTTTTGAGATCGGCTTTGATTCAGATGAAAACAAAGAGTCGATAGAGTCAGTGTTTGATTTTGTTAAAGAAGACTGTCAGGTTCGCATATTACCGCCTGACAGTTTGATAAGCGAATACCTTGAGCTGATTCGTGAGCTACCAGAAGAAGACTGGATGCTGGGTGAGATTTTATTAAAGTCAAAGGTGCTAACACGAAAAGAACTGCAAAGCATGCTCACTGTTCAGCAGAGCATTACCAAGTCCGGCAATGAACAACCCTTAGGTAAAATTCTGGTCGATGCCGGTGTGGTTGATCAGCAGGTAGTATCGGCTGCTGTTGAAAAACAACAGGTTGTACGCGGCAAGAAAAAAGGCGAGTCGAAATCTGTCAGGGTTGACGCGGTTAAGCTGGATGCACTTATTAACCTGGTGGGCGAACTGGTGATTGCAAATTCAAGCTCATTCCTGCTGGCTGAAAAAAGTGAAAACTCTGAGTTAATGGAAGCTAATTCTATTACAGCGAGATTAGTAGAAGAAATCCGGGACAGTGCATTACGTTTGAGAATGGTGCAGATAGGCGATACCTTTAACCGTTTTCAGCGCGTTGTGCGTGATGTGAGTCGCGAGCTTGGAAAAGACATTGAACTGTCTATCAGCGGTGCGGAAACTGAGCTTGATAAAACCGTGGTCGAGAAAATAGGCGACCCGTTAATGCATCTGGTTCGTAATTCCATGGATCATGGTATTGAGAGTTCTGAAGAAAGAGAAAGCAATGCAAAGCCAGCAACAGGAAAGCTAAGCCTGAGCGCATATCATGATTCTGGCAGCATTGTGATTGAGGTGACCGATGATGGTCGCGGGCTTGATAAAGAAAAATTACTCAATAAAGCGATTGAAAAAGGCTTGCTCAAAGAAGGCGTGTCGTTAACCGATGCAGAGATTTACCGTCTGATTTTTGAAGCCGGTTTGTCTACAGCAAAAGAAGTGACCAATATTTCAGGTCGCGGCGTAGGCATGGATGTGGTGAAACGAAATATCGAGTCTTTGCGCGGTTCTATCGATGTTGAAAGCGAGGTTGGCATTGGCTCAACGATTCGCATACGACTGCCGCTGACATTGGCCATTATCGATGGCTTTCTTGTTGGCGTTGAAAATGCCTCATATGTCATTCCGCTGGATACGGTTATTGAATGTGTCGAGCTATCTGAAGAAGACAGGCTTGCCTCTTTAGATAGAAGCTATATTAATCTGCGCGGTGAAGTTTTGCCTTTTATCAGATTGCGGGAAATGTTTCAGCACGGAAACGGCACAGTTAGCCGTGAAAATATTGTGGTGGTGCAATATGCAGGAAAAAGAGCGGGCATCGTTGTTGATGAGCTTCTGGGTGAATTGCAGACAGTGATAAAACCACTAGGGAAAATATTTAGTCAGCTCTCGGGAATCAGTGGCTCAACTATTCTCGGTTCCGGTGAGGTGGCTGTGATACTGGATGTGCCTGCACTGGTTGGGCGTGCAGCTGAATCAGAAAGCAGCACGATAGTGAAGGGTGCTACTAGTTCCATCTTACAGATAAGCAGTCATTAAGTTGATGATGAAAAAGCTGATGCCGTTTGATAGTTGTGATGTGTCTAGTCTTGAGTTGTCAGCGATTACGGGAAAGCACCAGGCTCATAAGTTGTTATTATTCATCAGTAGCAGGGCTATGACAACTTTGCGGTGTTTTGAAAGATATAACAGCTGTAACAAGAAACCGTCGTTTTAATATGCTTGAGCAAATTAACTATTTAAAAAATATCGTCATAAACAATGTGCGTGATATTCAGTCGATACACGGCCGTATACAGATGCATAAATAAGGACCTGGAGAATAAAATGTCACTATTAAAAAACATGAAAGTAGGTGCGAGAATTTATACCGGCATTGGCGTGCTGATGATTGGTATCATATTTCTTTCACTCCTGACTATTAGCTCACTGAATACAATAGGCAATGAGCTTGCGAGCATTGTTGAAAACGATATTCCTTTAACCACGCGAGTGACAAAAATTACTGAACATCAGCTGCAGCAGGCTGTCCTTTATGAGCGCATGGTCCGATACGGCGAGGCCGGCTCGGGAGATTCGCACGCAGCTGAAAAATTTGAGCACTATGCAAAAGAATTCGAAAAGCTGGCGCATAAAGTTGAAAAAGAAATTAAAGAGGCTGAGGCTTTTCTTGAGCAGACAATAGATCATCTGGAAACAGATGCTGAGCGAAAAGAGTTTGAAAAGGTAGCCAAAGCATTCAAGTCAATCGAAGGCCATCATGATGGCTTCGACCGGCATGTGCTTGAGGTTGTGGGCCTGCTAAGGCAGGGCAAAATTTCTGAAGCTAAAGTAGAAGAAGAAAAAATTGAAGCTGAAGAAGATAAATTGAATCATGAATTAGAAAGTCTGGTGAATGAGTTAGAGTCTTTTACCGAAGCTGCAGCTCAAACAGTGTTAAGTCATGAACGATCCACATTGTTGACGGTGATTATTGTCAGTCTGTCGACACTTATTATTGGTGGCCTTGCAGGTTTTATGGCAGCAAGATCAATAGTGAGGCCAATGAATGCAATGCAAGCTGCGGCTTATGATCTAAATGAAGGAGAGGGCGACTTAACTCAGCGCTTACCAGATTTTGGGAATGATGAAATAGGGCAGACTGCAGATTCATTTAATGGCTTTGTTGAAAAAATACAAAATGTGATGCTGGAAGTCAGCAGTTCGGTTGATAATATTTCCTCTGGCGCGGAAGAAATCAGTGCAACAGCCCAGACCTTAAGTCAGGGTGCGACAGAGCAGGCGGCCTCTATAGAAGAAACCAGCGCTTCGTTGGAACAGATGGGCGCTTCAATTAATCAAAATGCGGATAATGCAAAAACCACAGATTCTGTCGCCAGTAAAGCCTCGGTTGAAGCACAGGAAGGCGGAGCAGCGGTTGAAGAAACTGTGACCGCAATGAAAAATATTGCAGAAAAAATCAATATCATAGAAGACATTGCTTACAAGACAAACTTGCTGGCCTTGAACGCGGCGATTGAAGCGGCAAGAGCCGGTGAGCACGGCAAAGGTTTTGCAGTGGTTGCGGCAGAAGTGCGAAAGCTGGCAGAGCGCAGTCAGGATTCAGCTCAGGAAATTTCAGAGCTGGCCAGCAATAGCGTAATGATCGCTGAAAAAGCAGGCAGGTTGTTAAATGAAATCGTGCCGGGTATTCAAAAAACAGCGGATTTAGTCCAGGAGATTACAGCCGCATCGGAGGAGCAGGCTGCCGGTGTGGGCCAGGTTAACACCGCGGTGTCACAGCTTGACAAAGTGGCGCAAACCAACGCGTCAGCTTCTGAAGAATTAGCGGCAACTTCCGAGGAAATGAGTTCACAGGCCATTCAGTTACAGAATGTGGTCAGCTTCTTTAAAGTGGGCGACAGCGCGACGACAATGAGCGCCGATTTTTCGCAGGCTCCGCAGCAAAAAAACAATATTCAGTCGCCCGTGAAAGCCGTCGGAAAATCACATAATGAATCGGACTTTGAGCGCTTCAGTTAATAAAGAAGGTGGAAAGGTTATGAAAGATATCGCGACTGTAGACGCATCTCAGGAAGATATGGCAGCTGATGACGTCAACCAGTACCTCACCTTTGTTCTGGGTGGAGAGAACTATGGCGTCAGTATTCTGGTGATTAAAGAAATACTTGAATACCATGAACCAACAACAGTGCCGATGATGCCTGACTTTATACGTGGTGTGATTAATTTACGAGGCAGCGTTGTCCCGGTTGTGGATTTGTCCTTGCGTCTCGGCAAGGCGGGCACTGAAGTAGCAAAGAGAACCTGTGTCGTCATTATTGAAATACAGCATGAAGATGAACGCATGGAAATTGGTGTGGTGGTTGACGCCGTCAATGAAGTGCTGGATATTCCGCCGGAAAATATTGAAGCAGCGCCAAACTTCGGTGCCAAAATTCGTACTGATTTTATTAATGGAATGGGTAAGGTAGACGAAAAATTTGTTGTTTTATTAAATATAGATCACGTGCTCTCAATAGAAGAACTGTCTATGGTCGGTGAGGTTGCTGCTCCATCAACACTTTAGGCCTAAGAGAATCGGGTTTTTTATTAGTTATATTAAATGAATATATTTGAGATCACAGACAAAGAGTTTAAAAACTTTCAGGGCTTTATTTACGATGAGGCCGGCATTAGCATGTCGGACTCTAAGAGACAGCTTGTTTTAAACCGTTTGTCAAAGCGCCTGCGACACTATGGTATGAGCCGGTTCCGTGATTATTTTGATCTGGTGCATAGACCTGAAAACCACCATGAAAAGCAAATGTTAATAGATTTGCTGACGACTAATGAAACCTACTTTTTCAGAGAACCCAAACATTTTGACTTTATAGCGTCAGAGATGCTGCCTTCGTTTAAGGGCAGGAGTTTCCGCTGCTGGAGCGCTGCCTGTTCGAATGGCGCGGAGCCCTATTCACTGGCAATGGTGCTTGATAATAAACTCGGCACGGGTCGCTGGGACATGCTGGCCACAGATATCAGTTCACGAATGCTCGAGACAGCTAAACAGGCATGTTATTCTATGCAGGAAGCTGAAAAAGTGCCGGGGCAGCTATTGATTAAGTATTGCTTAAAAGGTGTGCGCTCACAGCAGGGCGTAATGATGATTGATAAAAAGCTAACGCGCAATATTCAGTTCAAGCGCATGAATCTGAATGGCAGTATTCCGGATAGCGGAAAGTATGATCTTATTATGTTAAGAAATATAATGATCTATTTTGATATCGAAACAAAAAAGAAACTGGTTGAAGATTTGATTTCAAGATTGTACCCCGGTGGTTATTTAATTATCGGTCACTCAGAAACGCTGAATTCGGTTACTCAGAAACTAAAGCTGGTAAAACCCTCAGTTTACAGACTGGAACCGTAAACGGCGATGTCAGAGATCTTTCTGTTGCCGGGGGAGTTTTATTTTGGTGACCAGCATAAAAAAATAAAAACACTGCTGGGCTCTTGTGTCGCAATAACTATGTGGAATAAACGTTTGAAGATTGGGGGCATGTGTCATTTTAAATTACCGCGGCGCCATGTTGATAGTAAGACCCGTCTCGATGGTAGTTATGGTGATGAGTCCATGCTCTTGTTTATGAAAAGCCTGAGTCAATATGGATTACGGCCTGCAAACATGGTGGTTGGTGTTTTCGGTGCCGGTGATATGTTTTTAAGTTTGTCTGAGAATAATGATAAATCCATTGGCAAGCAGAATATCAGATTGGCATTTCAGTTGTTAGATAAGCTGGGTTTCGGCATTACACACGAGTCGCTTGGTGGCTATGTCTCCAGAAGAATTGCGCTTGATATTGAAACCGGGGTGGTAAAGGTTCAGAGCCTGGATATTGAGCAGCAGAAGTGGCTGTAGAGTCTGAATTGTTTCAGGCTGTGTCTTCCAGTTTAGGCACCTCAAAGATTTCATTGTAATTGATCCAGTTGATGAGCTGGCACCAGCCTGTCAGGTCTTTCTGTTTTTTCCAGTTGGGCAATTCAAACAAACTGGTGCCGGTGCTGGTGCTGGTAATATAGTTTTGAGTATCGCGTAATGAGGCGATGAAGTCGATATCCAGTTTATCGATAAAGCGCTTCAGGGAATTATATATCTTTGTCTGCCGGCGAACCCGGTTGGCAATAATGCCGATTCTGGGTTTATTGGGTAAGTGATTATATTGTTGCATGATGTCGTGTATCAGTCGGCCTGCTGCGCGAATATCCAAGGGCGAGGGCAGGATTGGTATTAAGATGGTATCGGCTTTTTTTAACAGGGCAAGCATTGCTTCGCCATCCAGTCCTGCCGGTGTGTCCATTATCACGTACTCTGCCTCATCGGGGATATGGTAATCCTCTTGCCAGGCGGCAACGGATAAGATTCTGGGGTTGTCTTTAGAGCGGCACCGTAACCAGTCGGTGCTGGAATGTTGTTTATCAAAATCAGCCAATGCCACCTGTACACCCCAGCATGCAAAGAAGCTGGCGATATTGACGGAGATAGTGGTTTTGCCACAGCCGCCCTTCGAATTCAATATCAGAATGTGGTGCATATTAGTCAGTGTCATTAATTGCCGGTGATTAGTGTAAATATAGCTTATCAGCTCATACATTGTAGTAATTTTGTTAATTTAGCCGCTGGCAGACTCAATAAAAGTATCTACACTTATATTATTGCTGTTTAATAGTTGTCTTCTGCATTTTCCTCCCGTTGCGGGTTTTGTATAAATTAGTTTTGAAATATGGCCACACAAGCATCAAAAAATAAATACAACGTCGCTATTTTAGAAGACAAACAGACATGTTGTTTAGCTTCTTTACTGCGGGGGCAGTATTATGATGTCTCGCTGTTTGAAACTGGCAGGGCTTTAGAGCTTGCTTTCAAAGAAAACATGCCGGATGTACTTGTCATAGATTTTGAATTTGCGATAAAAAACGGCGTGTCTTTAAAGGAAATAAAGTCCTTTGGTTTCCCTGTCATCAGGGTGTCTGAGAAAACAGATATTCTTGACCGGCTATCATCAATTAGAGACGGTTGCTCATATTTTCTGTCCAAGCCTGTTGAGAAGCGCTCTTTAGTTAGCGCTATTGAAAACCTGATCGCATCACGTGACATGGTTCCCTACCGGGTGTTAATGGTCGATGATGATGTGGTAACGATGGAATACCATTCCGTTTTGCTGGAGCAAAAAGGCGTTGTTGTAAAACGATTAAGCACACCACTGCAATGCCTTGATGTGATGGATGAATTTAAACCTGATCTTGTTCTGCTGGATGTAGAAATGCCCGAGATTAATGGCGTTGAGTTATCTCAGGTGATACGACAAGTGGAACGGTATGCTGATATCCCGATTATTTTTGTTTCATCAGAATCTGATATCGAGCGTCAGCAAGCGGCTATGCAATATGGCGGTGAATATTTTATCAGTAAACCTGTTGACCCGGAACATTTCCAGGTGGCGATCACGTCACGGCTAAAATATGCAAGACAGACTAACAAACTGCATCAGGAGCTGAGCAGAGCGCACTTGATCAGCGAACAACAGCGCATAACCATTGACCAGCATGCGATTGTGAGTATTACCGACGTCATTGGCGACATTATTTATATTAATGATAAATTTTGTGAAATTAGTGGTTATACCGAAGATGAATTAATCGGTAAAAATCACCGCTTACTAAAATCAGCAATGCATGCGCAAAGTTTTTATGAAGAGATCTGGCACGTAATATCAGGCGGAAATATCTGGCATGGTGTTATCTGTAATCTGAATAAAGCCGGGGAAGAGTACTGGGTTGATTCAACCATCGTGCCTTTTTTGGATGAGCAGGGCTTGCCCTGCCAGTATGTATCGGTACGTACCGATATCACGCAGATAAGAATTAACGAAGAGCGGCTGATGTTAAGCCAGAAATTTGCCGGAATAGGCAGCTGGGACTGGAATCTTTCAAGCAATAACGTCTACTGGTCTGAAACGGCAGCCCCTTTGTTTGGTTACGCTAACAGCAGTGCCGGCTTTACTTATGAGTCATTTATACAGGCGATTCACCCCGAAGATAGGCTCGCCGTTGAAGAAGCTATCAGGGCATGTATTGAAGATGGGCAAGATTATAATATCGAGCACCGGGTTATATGGCCTGATGAATCGGTACACTGGTTGCATGAAATCGGCAATGTCATCAAGAACAACCGGGGTCAGGCCAAACACATGTTAGGGGTTGTTCGTGATATAACCCTGCGAAAAACCATAATGGAGAAGCTGTCATACTCAGAGCAGCTGATGCGTTCACAACTGGACTCTATGAGTGAGGGAATGTTCGGGCTGGATAGTGACGGCAGGGCCACTTTTGTCAATCAGGCGGCCTGTGCAATGCTGGGTTATGCTCAGGACCAGTTATTGGGGCAGCTGATATCAGAGATTATATTGCTTAAAGATCATGATCATGTCGCTGATGATATTTTCTTGCACACCAGGCAAGAGGTGATGACCGAAACGAATTTCAAATGCATTGACGGGAAGGTGATCCCGGTCGAATACGCAAGCATGCCCGTGTTGCAAGATAAAAAGAAAGACGGCGTCGTTGTTACCTTTAAAGATATCTCCCAGCGAAAATTAAATGAAGCTGAGTTAATCAGCGCAAAAGAGCAGGCAGAGAAAGCCAATAAAGCTAAGTCTCGTTTTCTGGCAAGCATGAGCCATGAATTGAGAACCCCGATGAATGCCATAATTGGCTTTGGCCAGTTACTGGAAATGGACATGTCCTCTACCCTCGATGAGATGCAAAAAGATAATGTCGCGGAAATTCTAAAAGCGGCAAAGCATCTGTTAGAGCTGATCAATGAAGTGCTGGATTTATCAAAAATAGAAGCCGGGCAAACACAGGTACTGATTGAGCCGGTGCTGATATCAGAACCAATAAACGAATGCATTCAGCTGATTTCGCCTTTAGCAGAAAATAGTGGAATTGAAATCAACTTAAATCTGGATGGAAAGTCGGTAGACGAGTTTGATGTCGGTGTTGTTGATGTGGCCGTGCTGGCGGATAAGCGCCGGTTAAAACAGGTGTTTTTGAATTTGCTGAGCAATGCCGTTAAATACAATTCACCACAAGGCAAAATTACTGTCTCGATTAATCTGGGTTCTGATGATAACTGCGTGATTGATATCAAGGATACCGGTAAGGGTATGTCAGAACAGCACGTTCAGGACTTGTTTCAGCCATTCAATCGCTTTGGTTTTGAAGATTCTGCGGTTGAAGGTACCGGTATAGGGCTGGTGATTAGCAAAAACCTGGTCGAGATGATGGGCGGTCAAATCAGCTGTCATAGTGAACCTGGTAAAGGCTCAACGTTTTCTGTGGAACTGAGCACATTAGATCAGGAATATATACAAGACGGATCAGTAACTGACGGGGCTGCCAGCCAACAGGCTATAGATAAGGGCCGGCGTAATATCCTTTATATAGAAGATAACCCGGCTAACGTGCGTTTTCTGGCGCAGGTATTCTCCAGAGAAAAAGATTTGCAGTTATCAACAGCGCTTGAGCCGCTAATGGGCCTGAGCATTATCGCTGACAATAAACCGGACCTGGTGTTGCTGGATATTAATTTGCCGGGCATGAGTGGTTTCGATGTCTTAGAGGAAATAAGGGATCTGTTCGGAGCGGATTACCCTGTTATTGCCGTCAGTGCTAATACAACGAAAACGGATATCGAGAAAGGCCTGAAGGCAGGTTTTAATAAATATATAACGAAACCCGTGGATATAAATTTGCTGCTAGAATCAGTACGTCAGTTATTAAAGTCTTAAACACATTAAGTAAAGTGGTATAAAAATGGACAGCGCCGTGAATGATCAATCATTAATTAACGAAGATATAAAAGCCGGTCATATTATTGTTGTTGATGATGAGGCCGCTAACCTTAAGCTGGTAGAGCGTGTGCTGGAGGTTGGGCATTATAATAGAGTGAGCCTAATCGAGGACCCGACAACCGTTGTAGAGGCCTATAAGCAGAGCGGAGCCGATCTGTTTCTGATTGATTTAAATATGCCGGTAATGGATGGCTTTGAGTTAATTGAAGCGTTGATGGCATTAGAAGATGAATTTTTGCCACCTATTCTGGTGCTGACAGCCCAGCAGGCGCAGGAATACCGGCAGAGGGCGCTGGATTTAGGAGCCCGTGACTTTATTACCAAGCCTTTTGTTGTGAATGAGTTATTAGCCCGGGTCAGAAACCAGCTGGAGATCCGCCAGGCACAGTCGCTTCTGCGGGATCAAAACAAACGCCTTGAAGAGATCGTTCAGGAGCGCACCCGTGAATTGCTCGATGCGCACAAGCAATTGCATGAAAGTCGTTTGCAGGTTGTGCGACGCTTAGGCCGTGCAGCAGAATACAGAGATAATGAAACAGGCTTGCATATTATTCGTATGAGTTATATTTCGGTGATTCTTGGCCGTGCCGCGGGCATGTCAGAAGAAGACCTTGATCTGTTATTAAATGCCAGCCCAATGCATGATATAGGCAAGATTGGTGTACCCGATCATATTCTCTTGAAACCGGGGAAATTTGAGCCGGAAGAATGGGAGATCATGAAAACGCACGCTAAGATTGGTGCCGATATTTTATCCGGCGATGATTCACCAATGATGAACATGGCCAGAGAGATTGCACTGACGCATCATGAGAAATGGGACGGTAGCGGCTATCCCAGTGGTCTGATAGGAGAGGCGATTCCGCTGGTGGGCAGGATTTCAGCGCTGGCTGATGTATTTGATGCGCTGACATCAGAGCGGCCTTATAAAAAGGCGTGGACCGTCGATGATGCTGTGGCACTGATTAAAGAAGGGGCAGGTGCGCATTTTGACCCGGGCCTGGTTGCGCTTTTTATGGAGAACCTGGACTCGATTGTCGAAATCAAAGAGAAATACGTAGAGCCTGAATAAACCTTGTCCGCTTGTCACTAGCGGTTCATCAGGTAAGTGTCATCATGCTGGTAGGCAGGTGAGCAGCAGCAGAGAAAGACCAGTGCCTGCTCGCCGGTGTTTTCTATGCAGTGCAATTTTCCCGGCTGAATCAGAATGCTGTCACCTGCGCTGACTTCAAATGAACTGTGGTCAAGAAACATGCTTCCCCGGCCCTTTAAGATAAAATAAATTTCTTCTGTTTGTTGATGGTAATGTGGCGTTGTCTTCTCGCCTTTGGCAACAGTGGCTTCGGCCAGGCTTTGATTGCAGGCACCGTTATGATGATCTGGGTGCAGCAATTCCTTTATTTCCGAATTATCTATAGTCCTGTATGCAGAGCAGTCCTTATAAGCGATTTTCATAACCTGGTTATTCCCATTAAAGCTGACTGATGAGTTCTTGTAGAGAAAACAGAGGAGCCAGACAGCGGCTGCCGTGGCACAGGTAGGCACAGGTTTTGTGCTGGTTTTTTTTCTCACTGAGCGCAGCCGGTAAAGCCGTATCAGGCGGAATGTAAAACAACTGTACGTGAGGCAGGTAAGTGGTATTGATCTTTGACTGCCAGCTGAGCGCGAGTTGTTCATCGCCGCGTATAATCACCGTTTTAATCTCTTGGCAGAGGTACAGGTCGAGAGCCTGCAATAACGTGCTATGCGCGAGGGGTGACTGTTGCATGCTATTAAATGCAGCTTTTAAACAGCGTTCGGCCGCCTTTATATACCTTGTGTTGCTTAATAAATGACCCAGCTTGAGCAGGGCGATGGCTGCAATGCCGTTACCTGATGGCATGGCGTCATCGGCATAATTTTTCTGCCGCAAAATCAGTGTCTCGTGGTGGTGCCCGGTAAAATAAAAACCGCCATTTTCTGTGTCTTCAAAGTCATTTAATAACTGTTCAGCGAGCTCGATAGCAAAATCCAGTGTCGAAGCTTGCCACTTGGTCTGTAACACTTCAAGTGTGGCGTCCAGTAAAAAAGCATAGTCATCCAGGTATGCGGCGAGCTGCGTTTTGCCGTCTTTATGCGTTGCATACAAGGTTTTATTGCACCAAAGTTGCGTGCTAATAAAATCAAGCGCTCTTTGTGCCGACTGAATAAAGGCCGGCTCATCAAACACTCTGCCCGCAACAGACATGCCTTTGATCATCAAAGCATTCCAGGAAGTCAGGATCTTGTCGTCTGTACCAGGGCGTATTCTTTGATTACGGATATGGAGTAAATGCTGGCGGTTTTTATTCAGCCGCTTTTTTAATGCATGGATATCGATATCATATTTGTCGGCGACGGCCTTAAGCGGGCAGGCTTTGAACAGGTTCCATGAGCTACCTTCGAAATTGGCCGGTAGATTGAGCCCAAAATATTCAGCAAAGTACAGGTAATCATCGTGATCGATATGTTGTTTAATCTCACGGCTATCCCAGACGTAAAATTTGCCTTCACTGTTTTCTGAGTCGGCATCCAGGCTGGAATAATAACCGCCATGAGTGGCCTGCATTTCACGCATGACCCAGTTGCCAGTATCCAGGGCGGTGTCTTTAAACAGGTTTTTTTCAACAATGTTATAAGCCTGGGCATACATTGTTAGCAATGGGCCGTTATCGTAGAGCATTTTTTCAAAGTGCGGGATCTGCCATTTGTTATCGACAGAGTAACGGCTAAAGCCACCTGCTAACTGATCAAAGATGCCGCCTTCGGCCATTTTTGTCAGCGTAAAGAGGGCCGTATTCAGCATGTCGAAATCTTCGTTGTGCTGATCCCGGGAATGTGCCCATTGTTTGAGGGCAAATTCAATATGGCTGGGGTGTGGAAACTTGGGCGCGCTGCCAAAACCGCCGTATTCAGCGTCAAAATTTTTCTTTAGCTGGTTTTTTGCGATATCAATCGGCATGGCTGAGAGCTTGTCGGTGGTATCGTCGTTTTGCACAGTGATTTTGTGAAAGACATCTCTGATGGCGACATTTTGCTGCCGAATGCTTTCTTTGTTATTTTTAAACGCCTCCGCAATGCGCAGTAGAATCGCAGAAAATGCAGGCATGCCGTGGCGAGGTTCATCAGGAAAATAGGTGCCGGCAAATATAGGCATCTGTTCATCCGGCGTCAAAAACACCGTTAAGGGCCAGCCGCCTGCGCGCTGTGTCAGTAGTGAATGTGTTGTCTGGTAGATTTTATCGAGATCAGGTCTTTCTTCTCGGTCTACTTTTATATTGATAAAATGCGCATTCATTAAAGCCGCTGTTTGATGGTCTTCAAACGACTCATGTGCCATTACATGGCACCAGTGGCAGGCGGAATAGCCAATCGAGAGCAAAATCGGTTTGTTTTCTGCCCTGGCTTTTTGCAATGCGGCATCACACCACGGATACCAGTCAACAGGGTTATCTTTGTGCTGCAGTAAGTAGGGGCTGGTTTCATTCTGCAGATGATTGGTGGCTGATTTGTGGTTCATGTTGGTCTCGTGATATTGACTCAATAAAAGCCGTTGGCATGCATACTATATAATAAAAGAAAATTAAAAGGGCTTAGGCTTATGAACAAGGCGATATGGCAGGAAATTAAAGACGATATCAGGCGCGTGCCCGCGTTTGTGTCGGCTATTCGACCATTAAGTGATGATTTAACGTATTTTGCCGCCAGCCTCAGTTTTTATACTTTGTTTGCCATTATTCCGATGTTGTGGATTTTGTTTTCGGTATTTAGCACGATGCCGATATTCTCTGAATATTATGAGCAGATGAAGACAGTGTTGATGGGATTTGTGGTGCC